>Ga0172379_10003206_pt1 | contig 26638 bp, 22 predicted proteins | sample GrowelOW334metaG_FD_119756 | JGI IMG/M metagenome (GOLD analysis project Ga0172379, IMG submission 119756) | Groundwater microbial communities from an aquifer near a municipal landfill in Southern Ontario, Canada - Groundwater well OW334 metaG | ecosystem: Environmental > Aquatic > Deep...
CACCGGACTGGAAGTCATATAGGTCTTCAGGCGTTCAATCACCGCCTCACCGCAATCTAGGGGAGTCTTGAATGGCGGTTTGATGCCTTTTTCAATATAGGATTTCATTGATTTCTCTCCTACCTTGCGCTTCCATTCCGGGTCCACGAGATAATGCTTCTCCACCATATCTTTGGTCGGCAAAAGCATGCGGAGAGCCACGAGCTTGAGCCCGGTGCGTTCATAACGGCCGATGATTTCGCCAATGAGCGATCTCTGCACTCCGTCCGGCTTGATGATTATTAGCGTTCTTTCTTTTTTTGGATGAGTCATGGGGTTTTAAAAATATAAAAAATTAAAAATATAAAACTAAAATTGTTAATGATATTATAACAAAAACTACGATAAAAGCAAGTAGCTTTATTTACTATTGACTTATTTATTAATCTTTGCTAAACTATAATGTCTGATTGATTTCAGATAAAAAACAAAGGGGGTGAAAACATGAAGATGAGGGTAGCACTTTTGTACTGGACACATGCGGACGATAGTGAATATGGGAATATATTTCCCACGGCGAAAGAAGATGAATGGCATTTTCCTATTGACTCGCAGGCTCTACTGCCAGTCGGATCAAAAGTTCATTTGCTGGACAAAAAGACGAACAAGGGGATTGATCTGGCAGTAACACACTGGCACTTCGATCTTGACGACAACTTGCTCAAGCTGCAAGTAGTCGTATCCGATGAATGCGAGGCTACTCCAAAAGAGTTCAGGAGGTACATCAAAAAAAACTGGCTCTTTGGAAACAAGATTGACGCATGGGCAAAAATGCCCTAATCGAATTTCCAAACCTGAATCATACAAAATGGTTCGGGTTTTTTATTTTCCCAAAAAATACTTTATTTTTATATTCTTGTATTTTTATATTTTTATTTTTTAAGCCTATTTCACCTCAATCTTCCTGCCATCGCTAAAAATCCGAATATCTTGCCCCTCATCTGTCCGATAGATATGCACGCCCTTATTTTCTATTCTCTTAATAATCCTATTATCCGGCAAATTGTACCTATTGCCCTTGCCCGCCTCCACCACCGCTATCCAGGGCATCACTGCGCGCAAGAATTCATCAGTGGAAGAGCTGTCGCTCCCATGATGCGCGACCTTCAAGACATCAGCCTTCAGATCTATTCCTTGTTTTATGAGTTCGCTCTCTACCTCCTCTTCCATATCGCCGGTAAAAAGAAAAGAGGTCTGGCCAAAAACCAACTTCATCACAATTGAAGTATTATTTACTTTTTTGCCTAGAGTCTCGGGACCATTGCCATTAGCAATTTTCTCGTTAACCAAGCTATACAAAGGATAAAGCACTTCCAGTCGCAAGTCCGGACCCAGGTCAATCTCCCGCCGGCCGTCAGCCAGCTCAAAGGGAATGTTTTGCTGTTTGATTTCCTGGAGCCAGGCGATAAAATCCGGAGTATTATAGAGCACGCCGGTGGCCAAAATCTTTTTCACTTTGTAGCGCCGAAGTACTTCCACTAAACCGGCCACATGGTCGGCGTGCGGATGAGTGAGAATCATGAGATCAATCTCGCGGTCAAAAAAGGGCAAATTCTTCCCCAACTGCCGAATGACAGTATTATCCGGCCCGCCATCAATCAATATCTTCTGGCCATAAGGAGTTTTGATTAAAATCGCATCACCTTGACCCACGGCCAGAAAATCTACTTCCAAGCGATGATTGGCTTCTCCGGGCCAAAGCAAAATGCCAAGCAAAATCAAAGCCGCAGCCAAAAGCCCGGCGACGAGATAGGTAAGTTTTTTATTGATTAGGCTGGTCATTAGCTAAAGCTGTCATTTCGAACGAAGCGTAGCGTAGTGAGAAATCTAACTCCACGTTCGTGGTACTAGATTCCTCTCTCCGCCCCGGGCTCCGCTCGGAATGACAAAAAATATTCTATTTTTTATTTTCCTTTTTCCCCTCCCGCCAAATCCAAAAAATAATTAATCCGTATAACAATCCCATTAGCCACCAAGAAATACTGCCGAGCTCAATCGCGGCCCAGCCAAAATTGCTGAAAGTCCCCACTACTAGAATTATATACGATAATACGAGCCAGACCAACCACCCCAAGATCCAGCCCAGGGGCCAAAAAATCATGCCCGCAACCACAGCCAAAAATCCTATGGCCATGGAAAGCGGAATAAAGGGAAGAATCAGGATATTAACAAAAGGCGCCACAAGAGACAGCCGGCCAAACTGAAAAATTATCAAGGGCAAAGTAAAAATAATGGCTGAGAGGGTGGTGGTAAAAGACTCTTTCACTCCATAAAGTTCCGGCCAACGGCTAAAATATTTTTCCAAAATGGGTGAGAGATACACCAGACCCATGGTGGAGAGGAAGGACAGCTGGAATCCGGCATCAAACATCAAAATTTTGGGATTAATAAAGAGCATTATCACAGCGGTGAATACTAGAGCATTGGTAATCCTGCTCATCCGGCCGATTTGTTTGGCTAGAAGCACGATTAGACCCATCACTGCGGCTCGAACTACCGAAGCCGAGGCTCCAGTGATAACCACGAAGAAGGAAATGCCCGCCACGATAAACCAAAACGATCGCTTGCGGCTGATGCCCAGACCCTTGGCCAGCGCCAAGAGCACCATCGCGATAATGGTAATATTATAGCCGGAGATAGCGATAATATGAGTTGTGCCCGTACGATTGAAAGCCTGATTTAGGTCGTCGGGAATGCTTCGCCTGGCGCCGATCAAGACTCCGCCAAGAAAAGCAGCCTGCGGTTCAGGCAAAATCTTGTTGATCGTGGCGAGAAAATAGCCCTTGCCAGCGAGCAAATACGACATAATAATATTCCCCTGCCCATGCTCCAATAATCTAATCCGCGGATCATAACAAAGAGAGTAAATATCATAGCGAGCCAGGTATTTTTCATAATCAAAGTCTTCAACCTTCTCCGGCCGCAAGAGCTCGCAATCGAGCTCCAGTCGATCACCATAGCTATATTCCGGGAAAAGCCCGGTTTTCACGAGGACATTTCCTTTAATCTTTCTCTCCTCCTGGTCTAAAAAAATTTTCTCGGTTTTGATTTTCAATTTCACGCTATCCTGACGCGTATCCGGCTCGGCCGAAACAATTCCGATAATTTTTTCTTTCTCACCATTATAAAAAGCGACGTTTTCTTGATCTATTTTGGGTAACCCAAGGTTAAATCGAATTATGCCTAAAAATAAAAAAACTCCCCCTAGCCCGAGAATAATTAATCTTTTGTCTCCTCTGCCTAAAATAAAAATCACTACAGCCAAGCAGAGAATAATATAACTCATAAAAAAAGAAAAACTAAAAATAGACCCAAGCCCTACGCCCAAAATAAAAAATAAACAAGAAAAAAGAAAAAGTTTTGCTTTGGTTAATTTGTATTCCATACCTATATTTTAACATAAAAAAACAGGAGCGGATAAACCGCTCCTGTAAATTTTTGTATTGTGTCTTTTATTGTAAGATATAGCCCCAAGCTCTGACTGTTGACCAACCTAGGGGAGTAGTAGGATTGACGCCAAATTTCTCTTTGAACTCCAGGATACCCACTTTTTCCTTGGCGAGATCGCGAGTAAAACGAATGCGATACATCATGGTATTCCAAGCTAAATCTTCTTTGGCATTCTTAAAATCTGGCGCATGTCCAACCAAAGTCTTGAAAGTTGCCAGCACTTTGCTAACTTGGGCCTGTTCTTTGGCTAAATTACGGTTTACTACTTTTTGACCGTTCGCCATCTTCTCAACATCGCTCCAGATAAACTCAGCTCGACCGACTGTCTCCAAATAATCTCTGGCTAAAGCGCGACGTTCACCGGCTCCAAGCTTTATTGTCGCATTAGATATGCCATAGGCTACAAAATTAGTAACAGCTTGTTTTTGTTCTGTGGTACCAGTAACACCATAAGTCTTGAAATCTGAAGTAACTAGCGGGCTATATGTCGCCTCTGTCGCAGTATTTCTTGCGATACTGAAAGTGTTCAAAATAGTATTTACATCGCCCGGGGTAGTGACAACACTGGTAGTGGTCGTAGTCGCTGCTGGCGCTGCGGCTGGAGTCGTAGTGGTCGTAGTCGCTGCTGGCGCTGCGGCTGGAGTCGTAGTGGTCGTAGTCGCTGCTGGCGCTGCGGCTGCTCCACCGCCTCCACCGCCACTCGCGGCTGGAGTGGAAAGAGTAATCGTGTCAGAAGTTGCGCTGCCTATATCACCCGTAGAACTCTTATACAGAGCATACACCGTTTTTACACCATCACCCGAAGTCAGTGTCCATGATTTTGATGTATTGTAGGTTTCAAAATCACAACCAACAAAACCTGAATCATTACAAATAGCCATCAAAGTTGCATTAGTTGCACTCAAGGTGAGAGTGACTGCCGTTGAAGATGTGCTCGTATCGCCGGTGTTTATCGTTATCGTAGCATTACCCGGCACGATCGATGAGATATAGCCATAGGCGATATTGTAAAAAAATCCGCCGATTGGGGTAAGTGTTAATAACAAGGCAAAGGATACGACTAAACCCTTGATTTTGAAACTTTTACTGATTTTCATAGTTTTTTATTTTAGTTAAATTTATAAATATTTTATTGAAATAAAGTTTTCCACAGTTTTAAATAAAAAGTTATCCACATCATTCTTTTTAAAAAACCTTTATTTTTAGCAAAAAAACTATTTCCCCTCTTTTTTTACTATAAGCTATTTAACTCTAATATAATTATATCACAAAATAAGCAAAATTACCATACTAAATTTCTAAATAGCCTCAATCCCCCTTCGTAATAAACCTCTTTCAAGTCTTTCTGATTCTTCAAAAAATCATACTTCTCATAATCCACCTCTTCGGCCAAAATAATATATTTAATGCCTCGATCTTTCATTGTCGTGCCCAAATCACTATCTGACTCAATATTTAAAAGATCTTTAATTACAAATTTACTCATTTCATTCTTAGCGGATGCTATTCCTCGTAACTCCATATCATTGCTGGAAATAATCGGTTTGGAGAAAAAACAATTAGTGGGGCATTGGGCCGGATTATTTATCAACTTATTATCCAAAAAAGAAAACGAGAGATAAGAATGCCAAGGAAGAAACAATACCTTAAAATCATCCTTATCGTTTCTTAAAATATTTTCTACTTGATACCAGCTCTGGGGATATTTGTGTGGCGCCAATTGCCCCTTGAGCCCGGCAAACAAGATATAAGTATTAAGCATTGGTAAAATCAAAATAATACCCAGGAGCAAGCTACCCCATTTTCCTTTGATTCTCCGGGAAATATCTTCTAGCGCCCAGGCGCCAAAAAAAGCATAAGCCAAAACAAGCAAACTGATAAATTTCTGCGGCTCTCGAAAAATTTTTAACAAACTAAAACTAAAAAGCGGATAGAAAAACCTAAAATTTGTGGAAATTGAAAGAAAAAAAGAAACTACGCTCAAAATAAACAATGATCTGGTCAAACTCGCATCTTCGCTTTTATTTCTTCGAACAATCCAGCCCCAAAGAGCCAAAACAAGCAAAATACTGGAGATAACTGGCCATAAAGGCTGGGTGGCTTTGAGATCGGCAAAGACCCCTCGCCCCTCACCCCAAAAACCAAAAAGAGACAATAGATTGAAGGTCAGGCCAAATTGCGGATCAGCTTGACTGCGGAAAGTCTCAAGATTTTCATCAAGAGAAATATTATTAATATCTTTTGCGTAGCTGTCGGCAGAGAAAATCGACGGCCAGAGCCAAAAAGAATTTATTGCCAGACAAATTAAAACTATTACTACAAAATATCTGGTTACCAGCTGACTGCTAACTTTGGTCTGATAATTACTTATTACCTCTCCCAAAAAATAAATAGCTAGAAACAAGCCAAAAAATACTACCGAATGCAGATTAACAAGAGGGATAATTCCCAGCCAAAGACCAGTCTTGACTGCCTGCCTCAGTGTCGGCTGGCGAAAAAATCTTAACGCCGAAATAATAGCCCAAGGCAAAAGAGCATAGCCCAAAAGCAAAAAGACCTGGCCAACGGCCAAACGTTCATAAAAAAAAGGGTTGAAAATATATAATATGCCGGCAAAATATCTTGGCCACTCACTCTTGGTCTTGACCAGTCGGTACATGCCTACGCCGGAAAAAATTACAACAAAAAAAAGCAGACCTTTTTCTATTGCTGCCGAGGACAAAATAAAATTTAATAAATAAAAAAATGACCTAATCGCAAAGTCATTAAAAAGCCAAGCTGGCATTCGGAGTTCTGGTACGAAAACGAGATCCAGGGCAAAAACGAATCCGGGTTTCAAAATAGGATAAAAAATAAACAGCGCTAGAACGAAAAACTCCAAAAAAACATGCACTTCTCCCCCTTTCAACCAACCCTGGAGTTTATTAAATAGTCCTTTCATAATTCAATTATTTTAAAATACTTCTCGCTACTCTCCCTTCTGCCGTTTTTGCCAAAAAGAAACAAACTTTTCCCTTCCGTAACCAATTAATTGCAATAGAATGCCCAAAAACAAAAAATAATAAGCATAATCCGTGAATTGCTGAACTTTCAGTGGCTGTTTTAAAATCAAATAAAAAGGAGAGAGAATTAAAAACATCAACCCGAAAGAAATAAGAATCCGATTATCCAACCCCAGCAAAAGGAAGAAGAGGAATAAACTCCAAAAAAAGGCGGCCTCGTAGGTCCAAACATTATTAAAAATAACATAAACAAGGATTACCGCTATGACCGAAAACGGACTTTGCCTAACAAGCGTGGCAAAATGTTCAAAAAAGTTTTTGATTTTGAGGGCACTGACAGACATTTTTATTTTGCTTCGTACTTAAATTCGTCAAACAAGCCGAAACCTTTGTCCCAAATCGCTATGCCAATACCACCCTTCAAATATTCATCATCTTTCAGACTAACTAATTCGTTATATTTTTTACCATCCAAAGAAATCGACAGAACGATTAAATCCTTGTTAGCCTCCACTTTCAGCCAATAGAATTTTTCCGCTTTGAAAGTCACATTAGCAATTTCTCCTTTGGCCAAATCCGCCCACTGCGCCTTGCTTTGGCTCAATTTTTTCAATTGCCAAGAATTGCTATCCTTGCCGTCTATCAAAAAATAATAGCCAAGACCGCTCTTGAAATCTCCACGGAAAAATAATCCTATTCGACTGGGTGTTTGGGGAGAAATCTTCAGGCTATAAACAAAATCTTTCACTCCGGGCAAGCTGGACATGGTTGCTAAGTCATTGGCCGCCAAAGATCTCATTAAGAGATGCACCCGTCCGTCTTTCTTATCCAAACTTAACTCATCGCTTTTCACGGTATTCCAATCATCAATAAAACTGTCATCATTCTCAATAATCAATTGATCAATATTCAACAACACAAAGGACTCCGGGCGAGAAACAACTTCAAATCTCACCTGACTGATAGCGGAAAGGTTGAAAGACGAATCCTGACTCTGACGATAAAATTGTTTGATCGGAATTCTGATAAAATTCCACTCTTTGGCTAGATTGGTAATATTATAATAATAAAAACTTTCTTTATTTTTGCCGGCTAATTTTATTGACAAGCTCTCCACGGCGCTAACATCGCTTACTTTCAAATAAAAATCAACGAATTTGGCTTCGGAAAAATTCCTGACCACATCAAATTCGTAATAAGTGACTGAAGGCTCGCGCTTGCTAGCGGATACTCCCAAACTACTGCTACCCTCAAAAGCACTGCTTCGATCCCAAAAGCTATTGCCCAACCACTTCTCCCCCGACTCCATTGAGAACCTCTCTACCGCACTTTTCGGCCGACTTGCTTCATAGTTCAGCTCAACCTTGTTGCCTCCGAATAAGATACTGCTCAAAAAACCTTTTTTATTTATTTCCGTATAGACTTCTTTGGCGGTATCGGATTTTTCTTTTTTTTCTAAAAAAATAAAAGATAAACCGCCAACTATTATGCCGCCGATCAAAATTCCTCCGATAATAGGCAATAAAGATTTGACCCTAATTAATTCAATCGCTTTTTTGAACATAAATTTATTTAAAAAATTAACTTAAATTGTCTTTTTTGGTCACTCCGTATTTCCCGGAAATGCCAATATAAACTAAATAAATAACGCAAAATAAGATGGCCGAACCAGAAATTGCCGCTGAAAAGTAAAAAACGCGTTGCGGCCAAAATTCAATAATCAGCTCAAAATTATAGCTACCGTCCTTATCTTTCTTAATTCTATCACTCTTCTCTAATTCATTCAAATCAATCTGCCAGGCATTGGCATAGGTATTTACCAGGAAATGATCATTCTCGGCGATAGGCTTCAAAGAATAAGTTTCATAAAATTTTCCGCTTGCAAGGCCTTGATTCTGACTGGCACCGACTATCTCCTCATCTCGATAATCAGCTACGATCTCGGCGCTCCTTTCATCACGCAAATAAACTCTCCAGTCAGGATGAAATGATTCATTGAAAATTAAAGGAAAGGATTCTTTTGCTTTTTTGACTTTTACGATATACTTTGTCGGATTAACTTGTTTAAACTCTATTTGCGGAGTATCAACAACCATTTTTTCATCAAAATTATACAAAATCAAATCTCCGGTAGCCAAGATACTTATTTTTTCTTTACTATTTTTTATTTGAATTATATGCTCTCCGACTGATAGCGCTAGCTGCCCAATCATTTCGTACCGACCGGAATTTTGTTGCATTTTTTTATTTATACTACCAAAACAATTATTATCAAAACAGAGTCTCAAGCCTTTATTAATATTATTGGCCAAGACACTATTCTTTTTCAAAAATATCTGATAATCGCCTTCTTTTTGAATTTTCAAAACATACCTATCCAGATCCAAAACTTTTTTATAATTTTCAAGTTGAGCCAACGACAATCCTAGGGTGGCCGGATCGTAAATCCAGCGCATCTTTCTGTAAATCTCTTCCAGTTCTTCGGAATTATGATAAGGCATTAGCCAAAAATTAGGAGAATGCTCAATAGCAAACTTCTTTTCTTCTTCGTCTGGCAATAACCCCCGATAAAACATAGCGCTGTCCTGAGCATACTGTGGCAGAGACAAGATATCCGCCAGCCGATCAATATCGCCGTCAAAATAAGCAAGATTTTTTGAGGTATATATATGTGGAAGAAAAGATCTGCTATTTATTTTATAAACTTGAAATTCTCCAAAATCTTTTTCTTTTTTACCAATATTATTGAGCATCTCTTGATACTTTTCTTCATATCCCCTTGTTCTCCAAAACCACAAATAAGCTCCCTTAAGAGCGTCATAATCCGCTCCTTGCTTTTCCAATAAACCATTATTATAAATCGCATAACGGACATTCAATATGCCAAATATTTTTTCCAAGGCAGTATAGTCCTGATTTAGCATCAAATAATAGACCGATCCGAAAAATGATGTGCTGTAAGGATTTAAAAAACTCAAAAAGGAATTAAAATCGCTTTTCCCTGCCAAAGCTTTCAAGGGACTGTTGCCGATATAGACTCCTCCAGGATCAGCGCTTTGCACCATAGTCCACGAACCAACCACCAAAGGAAAAGTAATAACTTTATTATCTTCACGCAAGCCTTTTAGATAATCAACGAGATCCAAATAAGATCGGGGAAGTTCAACATTCCAATTCAACTCCCTGGAGACAGGGGTATTGAACACCCGCCCGGATATAAACGGCATGGCTTGCGCAACAACTATTAAGAAGACAGTGGTCAAAACCGAAATCAAGATAATTCTTTTTTTTATGCTATTCAACACAATATAAAAAGCCAAGCCAATACCAACTGAATAAAACAAAATATAGCTTGGCGGTGTCTTGAGAAAAAACCAGCGCAAAGAAATGAAGCCAGGGATGTGCATGACCAGCCAACCAAATAAAGCCTGCCCCCAGTCACCGATATTTACTGTCTGAAAAAAAGCCAAAACTAAAATTACAAAAGAAATAATATACAGTCTTTTCTTTTCCTCTTCCAGGTCTCTCGCTTTTAATAAAAGAGCAACAACAATAATAATCAACAATAATAAATTCAAATGGAAGGTATAAAAAATATAATCAAACTGACGGCCAAGCGATCCTCTAATCCAATCAAAACCATTGCTGGTGTAATTTCCGCTCAAGTGGCTGATCAATTCTTGGCTAACCGCCAGAGAATTCAAAACACCGCCTTTAACAAAGTCATTTTTGATGTCACTGCTAAACGCCCCCTTGGCAAAACTATTGCCGCTCAAAATAGAATGGGCATAGGGGATAATAAAAAAAACATTGAACGCCAAAATTAACAAACTATAAATAAAAAGATACTTAACAAACCTGAGCTTATTTGCTTCAACCAGAAAAAAATATATAACCAGGAAAAAACCAAAGCCAATAATAAGCGGTATCAACAAGGGTGGATTGAAAAACGACATACTGAGAGCGAAAGAAGCCAACGCTCCATAGATCAGAGGAACAATTCTCTCTTGTCTTAAGGCTTGGAGAAAAAACAAAACCAAAAGCGGATAAAGGACGATGACATAAAAAAAATTTGGAGGATTGATCCAAAAATGACCGGCGATCATTGGACTGAAAACATAAGCCAAGCCACCCAAGGTCTTGCTACTAAAACTAGACCAAGATTTTTTATCTCTGATTAATTCCGCAATAATTGAATAAATTGCCGAAAAAGAAATGGCCAGCACCAGACCATAAACCACTCTCTCGTGATTGATCATGGGCAGGATCTGCTTGATGCCCGCCACAATTAAATTGAACGGCAAATAAAAAGCTTGTGGGTTGTACATGCCGAAACCTCCGGGAAAACCGGAATACCAAACATATAAAGCAATATGGTTAATCCATTCCCATGGCGCATAGAGATATAATCGCGAATCATCCCCGCCGATTTTGTAAACCTTTTGGCTGGCCCACAAAAACGGCAAGAGAAACAAAAAAATATTGATCAACGAAAAAACAATGGCTTGCCATTTTTTGATACAAAAATCTTTGATTGCGAGGAAACTATTATTCATTTTACTCAGCTACTTCTTTTAAATCTATCTTGCAAATAATAAATAATCTGGAGTGTGGCGCCGAGAAATAGAAAATTATAACCGTAAACAGCATAGACATCCACTTCAGCTATTTTCAATTTCAAAAGCAAAATCGGCGAAATAAAAATAAACATCAGACCAAAGCCAAAAAATATTTTGCTGCTCCATCGGAAAAGAGCGCAAAGTAAAAAAAGAGTCGCAAAAAAAGCTGCCTGAAATTGCCAAAAATAATCTATAAAATAAAAAATACCGAACAAAAATAAAGTCCGGAATGGATGTTCGGCCAGATCGTCAATGGGTTTGGTCAAAAAATTGTAAAGACTTTTTATTTGGCTATAAATTTTATAAAAGTCTATTCTAATAGGCGGAAGCACGGCCAGAATATGTTTGGCAATAGCCGATATTCTCTCCCAACCGAAGAAAAAATAAACCCCCAGTAACAAAACTACACTAATCGCCGAGGCTAAGCGCCAAAAATAATCTACAAAATAAAAAATAACAACCAAGGCCAGAGTTTTCCCCGGCTCGGCGGCCAAAGCATCAATGGCCCTTGCCAGCGCTTGATAAAAAAATTTCGCTCCCGGCCAAATTTTATTAAATAATAATTTTATCCCAGTTGGCATATCAAATTAATTTAATCTTAATTATTTTTTGAAAATATTTTTCAAACTAATCAGGGCTTTTTTCAATTTAAACAATCCTAGTTTGAATTGACCGATGTCATCGCCTAGCTTCATCTCGGATATTCCGACGATCAAGGCATCTCGGCCGGAGATTATCTCTAGCTTATAATAGTCAAAATAGTTATTATTTTTAAACTTGAAAGTTTGCCAACTGCCGGATTCCCCTTTATTTTCGCCTTCATAGAGGGCTTGCCAGGCTTTCCCATCCAAACTGGCCAATAATCTAAAACTTTTCGGAGTATAAGCTCCATAGCCATTAAAAGCCAGATAATTAACCAATCTGGGTTCGCTATAGCGCACCTCCAGCCATTCCCCGGCCGAAGTGGTGCCTGCACTCTGCCAATGGGTAATCTCATCGCCATCAAAAGCCTTCTCGCCGCTCGTATCGGCAATCCATTGGGTAGAGGCTGTAACAGTCTCCTGATTAACGGGCTCATCTTTGATTAGATAAATTCGCAATACCACGCTCCCGACAATCGCCAGAATAACAAAAATTTTGGTTATTTTTTTGGGCATAAAGCAATGAAATTATATGAATTATATTATATCACTAATCTTTTAATTTGCTAAAAATCAATTCCAGGCTCTTTTTGTTATCAAAATCTTTCACTTGGTACATCCCACCTAGGGTTGGCGGGGCCGGATACCAATTATTGTCCACTATTGCCCAACCAAAATCAAGCAAATAAATATGACCATCGGCGCCAACAAATAAATTGTCTGGCCTAATATCTCGGTGGATAATTTTATTTTTATTGAGTACTTTTAAAATTCTTTTAAATTCTTCCCGACACTTAGTCCGAGAAAAAGAGAAATCAAGCGGTTTGCCCTGCAACCTCGTCATAATTAAATAATTTTCCGCCAATTGGATAGGCAATGGAGCTATGGCCTCTTTTTCAATTTTTTTCAAGGCTGCAAACTCTTTTTGCGGATCATAATTATAAACACCGCCTTTGTATTTTTTGATAAATCTGTCTGCCGCCTCTATTTGCGACTGAAAGCCGGAATTAATTTTTGAAAAATCACCAAAATTTTGCAAACAGCGCCAGATCGTCCTATTCCCCCAGCCCTGACTCCGCCCGACAGAATGGACCAGTGGGCTAAATTTTTCCAACAAATTTTTTGCCTCATCGTCATTTTTTATATTTTCCATGCCTGCCAAGCCATCGCCTCGGTACATTAGCTCAACATAAACAGCCGGGTGGGCAAAAATTTTATGCCAAATCGGGGTAGCGTCAGAAGTATTTTTCTTTATCCAAGGCAAAACCGCCAAAGCCAAAACTACGTCAAATTTCCCTAAATCGTCCAACAACTCAGAAGTAATTTTACCACAAATAAAATTAATATTTTTTATTTCGTGTTTAGCGGCTATTTCTTTGGCCTTGCTAATAGCCACTTCGTCATGATCAATCCCTACTACCTCTTTGGCATATTTGGCAATATTGGAAGAAAAAAATCCAACATTACATCCCAAGTCCAGAACTCTTTTCCCGCGAAAGTCCTCATTTAGCAAAAGCAAATCCAGCCTTTCTCTTCCGCCTTCACGGCAAGCACGAAATTGCTTGCCATCATCAAAGGGCAATTCATGATAAAAAAATGCTTTTTTGGTGCTCGAACCGGGATAAAAACCTTCTTGATACAAATTTTCCCCTTTCTTAAAAAAATCATCGACTAGCTTCCGGCAGCGCCTAAAAAAAAGCAGTGGATTCTTCAAATAAAAAAATAAAACGCGTGGTACAAATAATAATTTTATTTTGAAATTTGAAGTACTAACCAAATCGTCAAATAAAAATCTCTTGGAGATATTGGAAAACTTCTTTTTGCCAAAAATAAAATAATCAAACACTATACTCCCCCGATACAAGGACTGATTATCGTCTCTTGTCTGTGACATTTTTGCTTCACGGCGTTTCTTGATAATCATCGGCCAGTGAATTATCAGACTGCTATAAGCCCTAATGACGGCAAACCAATTCAAATTAAAAGGGTGTTGGATCAAATAATAGAAAAAGGATACTATATCCAAAAAAACCCTACCCGGCAAATATTTAATCAGGCTTCGGATATTATAATTTTTCAAAAGCACAATCAGGCTATTGCGATGCAAATAAAATGTTTTTTTATAGCTCCGGCTCATCTTCATGGTCCCCATGCCATGATGATAGACAACCGAATCTGGCAAAGAAATCAGGCGGTACCCGACACGCTTCAAACGCCAACACCAGTCCACCTCCTCACTATACATAAAAAATATTTCATCAAAATAACCAACTTTTTCCAATGCTTCCTTTTTTGTCACCATGGCCGTACCGGAGCACCAAGCTAAATCAACTATATTATCATACTGCCCTTCGTCTTTCTCTACGGTATAAAAAATCCTACCACGGCTAAAGGGATAGCCGTAGACATCCATAAATCCTCCGGCCGCTCCGGCATATTCAAAATAATCCTTTCTCGCGATATCCTTGATTTTGGGCTGGCAAGCGCCAACCTCCGGATGCGCTTCCATATAACCAATAATCGGCTCCAGCCAATCCTTCTCCACTTCCGTGTCATTATTCAAGAAAGCGATGTAGCCGGCGCTTATTTTATTGAGCGCCAGATTGCACCCCGCGCCAAACCCTAAATTTTTTTCTGATCGGATAAATTCTATTTTTGGATTTTCTCCATGCCGATTAAAAAAATCTTGATACGCTTCCAATCGTGACCCATTGTCCACCAAAAAAATCTTCAGCTTTTCATAACCGCTGGCGAGCAAAGATGCTAGACATTTTTCCGTAAAATCATACCGCTCGAGAGTAACTATTATAATATTCACTATCGGCTGATTCTTATTAAATTTTGTTTTTTCGGATAACATAATATGCCAAATAAATTATGCAACTGAGCAAGCTAAAAACAGAAATGGCTAAAGACGGAATGAATATTCTTTGGGGATAAAATTCAATAACTAAATTCAAATCGTAACCGCCAGCGGAATTTTTGCTTCCCAATTCAGCGGGGCGAACACGCCAAGCGTTGGAAAAAGTATTGACCAAATAATGGTCTGACTCGGTCAGAGGATTTTTGAAATACGTTTCATAAAACTTTCCGTTAGCCAACCCTTGGTTCTGGACGGAATTCTGTATTTGGACAGTTTTATAATTCTTGGCCAATCCCCCAACTTGCTGTCCCGAACCCTGATAGAGCTTCCATTGTTGGTTGAAAAGCTCATTAAAGACCAAAAGAAAAGGCTCTTGGGCATTTCTTACGCTTACCTGATATTTAACCGGGCTGATTTTTTTAAATTCAATTTGAGGAATAGTCTCAACTTTTTCTGTCCGCGTCATCTCCAAAATCATATCGCCAGCCACGAGCGTCTTGATTTCTTTCTCGTTTGAAGTAATTCCAATTTTATACGCTTGCTCCGCCAAAGGCAAGTTGCCGGCATAAAAATAATTACTTTCCGTTTCCGCTCTTTCTTTCTTCAGACAAATTGCGTTGAAACATAATTTCAAATTTTTATTGTACAGGTCTGCCAGGGCGCTGTCCTGCTTGATTAAAATTTTGTAATCGCCGGCTTGTGGAATGGTTAATTCAAAATTATCTAAAGATACTTCTTTCCCTAGCGCCCGCGCCTTATCCAATAATAATCCATGATTGACCGGATCATTGAAAAAATACAATTGCTCATTCATTTTATCAATTTCTTCCGAGACCTTGTAGGGCATAATATAAATTTTTCCGGCTAGGGAAGAAATGGCCTTTTTCCTCTCTTCCCTGCCTATCTGCCGGTCGTAGAATAAAACATCTGATTTTTTGTAATCCCGGAAAGCCACGATTTGGCCGATCATATTCAGATCGCCGGAAAAATAAACAATATTATTTGAAGGATAAATGTGAGGCAAAAAATTTTCATCTTTAATTTTGTAAAGATTAAAATCGCCAAAACTTTGATCTTTCTCTGCCAATGAACCCAATATTCTTTCAAACTTCTCTTGCTCTTCCGGCGCATTACCAAACCAAACAAAACTTTTTTTAATTTGATCCATATCTGCATAAGCAGCTTTAATTAACGCCTCATTGTAATGAAGATAGCGGATATTCATGAGGCCAAGCATCTTACCCAAAAAATCAACATTATTATTTTTGATCGCTTCCAGCAAAACATTGGGAAGGGCGGTGAAATGCGGCTGGAGAAACCCCATAAAAGAGGAAAATTCCGTCTTGCCAGAGAGAGCCGGCACGATCGGCCCGCCGATATACACGCCACTCAGGTCAGCGCTCGGCACCATTGACCAGGAACCAAGAATCAGGGGGAAGGACAGAACTTTGTTATCTTCATTTTTATTCTTCAAATACTCTAGCATCTCAAGATAGGCCGGGGGCAATTGGACATTGAAGGCGATTGAACCGGAGCTGGTATTAATCGGCAAATTGAAATGCCGGCCGAGAATAAAGGGCAAAGAGAATCCGCCGATAAAAAATATGGCCAGAAATAAAACTAAAAATTTTATCAATTTATTTTTCACCTGCTCCAAAAAAATAAAACAGGCCAAACCAAAACTCAGGGAAAAAAATATTGCGTACACGAGGACGGTCTTGTAATAAAAATTTCTGAGGGCAGTGAAGCCAGGCAGATTGGCCATCAGCCAGGACATTAGCCTCACCCCCCAATTATCAAAATTCACTGTCATGAGAAATAAAGCCACTAAAACCGAGGGAATAATGATAACCAATTTTTTGTACACCGGAGAAGACTTTTCTTTGCTAAAGAAGATAACCAAAAAAACAAACAAAAATAAAAATAACGAAGCATGGCTCTGATGAAAAATATAATCATACATTTGGGCCCAAAAGCCGCTATCGGCAATATTGATAATGGCGCCATGGAAAATCAGAGACATATTGGTTATCAGGTTTTCATAACTTGCTAAAATAGCGATGATACTTTTCATTCCTTCACTTGAATCCAAGTTTTGGACCAAGTCCGACATGGCGTTGCCATAAAAAACAGAATGCACAAATGGTATAAGATAAAAAGAATTCAGCAGTAAGAATAAAAATAAATAAATACCTATATACTTGATAACTAGCCACTTCTCTTGTTCAACAATTAGCGCGTACAAAAATAAAAATATGCCGCTGGAAATAAAAAACGGCAATATAATCGGTGGATGCATTATAGAAATACTGAAAATCACGCTCACAAAAGCGCCGAGAATCAAGGGATAAATTTTTTTGATATTCAGAGCTCTGATAAAAAAATAAAGTATCAGGGGAAAGGCCGCGATATCATAAAAATAACTGACCGGGTTGGGCCAAAAATTGGCATAAACTATTGGGGCAAAAACATAAAGCAGACCACCCGCCAATCCGGCGTAAAAACTATTTTTATTTTTTTTGGAATCTATTAATTCGGTAATCAGTAAAAACATTCCGGAAAAGGCCAGGGCCGTAGTCAGTCCATAAATAACTCTTTCGTGGTTCAAAAAGAAAAAAATATTTTTTAACGCACCGACGATTATATTAAAAGGAAGATTATAAAAATGAGGGTAATAATTTCCAAAACTATACATTTCGGTAAACCAAGCATACTGAGCGACATTCCGGAGCCACTGCCAAGGGGCAAAGAGGTAAAGTCGCGTATCGTCTCCGCCGATCTTGTAAACTTTTTGCCCAGCCCAAAAAAAAGGCAAAAGAAACAAAAAAATATTTACTGCCCAAAATAAGACCTTCTCTCTTTTGGAAGAATCAATTTGTTTTATAAATTCTTTAAGCCTAGCTAAACGCATATCTTATTTTAACTATTTAGAGCCGATAATTACGAAAGAATCGCCTAGCTTGATTATATTCAGTAGCCTGTCAATCAGCAAAAAAACAGGAGTGAAAATTTTCTTTTGCCAAAACTTTGGCAATCCCGACTGGATGATGCCGACGGAATAATAATTTACTTCGATCTCCTTGAAACCGCAATAAAGCAAATATTGCTTTAGCGTTTGGGGCGTGAAATGGAACAAATGCTTGGGTATATCCAGTTTATTCCTAAACAACTTCAGGGCCAAGCCGGAAAAATTTGGCACACTGATTATCGCCGATCCGCCTGGCCGCAAAATCCGATATGCTTCTCGCAGAGTACTCGCCGGATCAAAAGTGTGCTCCAAGCTGTGCGACAATCTGACGATGTCAAAATAATCAGCCTCATATTTTGCTTCTTCTAAGGTGCCGGCAAAGACATTGAGGCCTTGGCTCGTGGCAAATCCGGCGGCAGAGACGCTCGGCTCCACGCCCGCTACTGTCCAACCCAAATCTTTGGCGCTCTTGAGGAAAAAGCCGTCTCCCGCCCCTATATCCAAAATTTTCCCAAAATCAATCTTCTTTTTAAATGGGCCAAACCTATCTTGAAAAAAGAAAAGCAATAATCTTTCTTTGAAATTAAGTTTCTCCTCTCGGCCATAATGCTGCTTAAAAAAAATCCGCCGGACAAAATGCTCCAAAGATAAAATCTTGCTTTGCTCGGGGGCGGATAATTCTCGGAAAGAATAATAATCACTAGCGTAATATTTTTTCAATTCTTCCCTGGTTGGCTGCGGCCAAGTAGCCACCAAGCCGCAATCGCCGCATCTCTGCAGCTCAAATTCATTGCCCTCAATTTTGAATAATAGCCGCCAACTAGCCTGGCCGCAAAAAATACATTTGTCCATAAAAAATTAATTTATTTCTTCGTCAATATAATTTTCAAATCCCTGAAATCGAAAAAATAGATAATAATAATAAAATTTAGGATTTTTCTTGATCAACGGGAAGAAATCGCGATCACAAACTTGCCTGATTTTTTTTTGCACTAGCGCTCTTTTGGCTAGAGTTGACCGAAGACTGGCTATATTCCAGCCAATAGCTTGCAAAATACCCTTGGTATAGGCCGTTTCTCCCCTAATTAGCAAAGCTAAGGCGATGCCCAGACAACATAAAATATGAAACGGAAAAATTTTTATAAATTCCCAGGGACCTAAATTTTTTAGCAGAGTGCAAATTCTATTTCTAAATGAATAATAGCTAATAAAAATAATAAATTTTGAATCTACTTTTTCTGCCGTGCCCCCGGCCTTGTGATAAACTACCGACGACGGCACATAAAAAATCTGATAACCGGCGAGCCAGGTTCGCCAGCAGAGGTCGGTTTCTTCAAAATAATTAAAAAAATCTTGATCAAACACGCCGACTTTCTCCAATACTTCCCGCCGCCAAAGAGCGGCTGCGCCCTTGACGGAAAAAATTATCCGTGGTTTATTGTAGAGCAAACTATCAGTGGGCTTCAAAAAACCGTAATGGTACAATATGCCAGTGTTGGCTAAATAAGATCCAGCGGAATCTATAGTCGTCCTATCAAATCTTACTAGTTTGGGCTGGACTGCTCCGGTTTTGGGATGGGCGAGCAAGTAATCAACCAAATGAGTAAGGAAAGTGCCTTCTACTATCGTGTCATTATTCAAAAATAAAATATATTCTCCCTTGGTTGCCGCATAACCGATATTATTGCCTTCGGCAAAGCCCAAGTTTTTCCCAGTTTCAATTAATTTTACTTCAGGGAAATTATCCCTGACAAATTTGACGGAATCGTCAACCGAACCATTATCAACTAAAATAATTTCATAATTAGAATACTTATTATTTTTGATTGACGCCAAACAAGCGGGCAAAAATTCTTGTCCGTTCCAATTAACTATTATGATCGAGACTAAAAGTTTGTCCATAAATTATTTTTTTACTGCCACCACTACAAACCCATTGGCCAAAAACCTTGGTATTAACCGGGCCAAAAACATATCAATTTTCTCCAGCCAATATAATTTTTTTCTGTCTATGCCTAATTTGCCGGAAAAGAATCCATTGATATAGGGCAATAAAAATTCATCTTTATAAATTTTTTTCACCATAAAATTATTACCAGCTAATAATTTTTTTAATCTGCCGGAACTGAATTGCTGGAGGTGCGGACCGCCGATATACGCATCGTCGATAGCAAAGGTTACACCATTTTTTTTGAATTCTTCCGTTAGTCGGCTCTCGTAGCTTTGCTCAGAATTCAAAAATTTCAAAATGATGCCGTCCATTAGGACGCCGTAGGTCCAGCCATTAGGCACGGAAAGTACAACTGTGCCATTGCTTTTCAAAACCCGATGGATTTCTGCCAGCGCCAAGGCTGGATTGGCCAAGTGCTCCAGCACCTCGGTCATAATCACCGAATCAAACGATTGATCCGGAAAAGGTATGGCCGTAGCCGAACCCTGAACAATCTCATAGTGGATATTTTTTTCCCCCATATACCAGATATTTTCCTCTACTACTTTCTTGGAAATATCCATAGCCGTGACATCAAACCCTCGATTTAAAGCGAGTCTCGCCAGCCAGCCGCTGCCGCAGCCGATATCCAAAACTTTCTTGCCTGGCAAATTAAATAAAATATTATCCGCCTTTTGCTTCAAAGATGGACTATGCAAATGAGGATTGAAATGAAAATTTATCAAATCCATAAAATATTATTTCACTCTTCTTATCCAAAAACTTACCGGGCCTATTTTTTTTCTATCATAAGAATTAAATGCCGATTCCAGCTTTTCCGGAAATTTGGAATGCACATAGTGCCCGGCCCACAAGACCTCAAACGAATCGTTGAGGGTTAAAAACGCTTGAAGCAGATATTGCTCATTCCAAAAACGAAAATATTTTAAAACCCACTCCCTGGGATACTCCGCCGGTAAAAAAATATCGTGAATATGAATAATAACACCGGGCTTTAACCGAGGTAAAATTTTTAGATACTCAAACCAAACGTCACCGCCAATTCGAAGTGCGTGGCTAGAATCAATAAAGAGTAAATCGTTAGCTTCCAATTCTAAAAATTCATTTAGATCAGCCTCCTCGACTTTCCTGTCCTTCAGCTCGGAAAATCCGGGGAATTTTTGTTTAATAATTTCGTTAGAATAAGGATCGTGGGAAATTAATTTACAATCATGCCCTTCATTTTTATTTTTCAAAACCGCTCTAGCCATCAAAAAGGTTGTAAAACCTGAACCAATTTCAAAAATATTTTTTGGCTTGAAGTGCCGAATCATCGAATAAAGTATTTCAGCATCAACTGGACCAAACATCTGATTATTAAAATAATATTCACTAGGCACCTGTGTCGGCTCAGAGCTAAACTTACTATATTCATCTTTATATTTTTCCTCAAAAACACCAAGCAAGGCGAGTTGTTCTTTCTCTTTCAGATTTATGCCAATTAATTCTCCTGGCTTTGCCCAAAGATCATTTTTCAATGTTCTGGTGTCCGGGATTACTTGATAAAAACTATTGGGAATAATATGAAAACCAAACCTTTCCCAGAAAAGAAAAGTCTTCCGCCACAGAGTCCAGCTAAACCATATTAATAAATTTTTTATTTTCTGTGTTATCATTTATTTCCTGGCAATGATTAAAAGTGTGATCCCCTGGCCAAAGCCAACTAGCTTCATGCCCCAGCCAATAATAAACCGGCTTAAAAAATTATTGGCTAAATTTAGAGCATATATTTTTTTCTGTTTTATGTCCTTAAATCCAACCTGGCACAAAAAACCGGCTAAATTTTTTTCATCAAATGATTGCATGTGTCCATTCGGCTCAAATAAGTGACTGCATTTCGGGCAAAGCACCAAAGATTCTTTGATATTTTGCCGATAAGGAGTGGTGATAATTATCCTGCCGCCAGAACGCAAAACCCGATATACTTCTTGGAGGGTAAGAGCCAAATCATTATTATCCAAATGCTCAAGTATGTCGCCCAAAAAAACCAAATCGAAAAAATCATCAACAAACGGCATCTTCTTGCTTTCACTCTGCACCAATTTCACGCTAATTCCTTTTGCTCCCAACTCTTTGGCAGTAATGGCAATATTCTTGACAGAAATATCAATCCCGAAAAGATTATAATTATTTTTTGCCAGAACTTGTAGCAAGTAGCCGTCGCTAAAACCAACATCCAAAACTTTTCCCCCGATCGACAAATGACGTCTGATAATCTTACTGATAAAATTCAATTTACTGTGATGAACCTGATATTCACCACGACGCTCAATTTGCTGATATTCCCAAAATTTTTCCCAATCAATTTTTTGATTATCTTTTTCCATTTTTAATTTAATGAATTATTCTCCTAATTTTTCAAATAATCCACCATAAACAATTTCTGAAGAATATTTTTTTGATATTTTATAACAAGAATTGGAATATTTTTCTAGCACCTCATAGTTACTGAAGAAAAAATCAATATTCTCAGTAAAAGATTGCTTATTGGAATTTAGTACTCTACCAACCTTCCATTCTTCAAACAAATGTACATTATTATGCAGGGCTGTTGTCAAAAATGGCGTGCCGTTGGCAATATATTCTACCATTTTTGTAGAAAAAAGAGAGCAATAAGCAGTATGCCAGCCTTTTATTTCTGAACTTACTGTATATGGGCATAAACCTACCCAATATTTACTAAGATCTCTAAACAATTCATCGTGGGGCCTAATCCCCAAAAATAAAACGGCATTGCTGATATTCAATTTGGCGACATAGTCCTTATATTCAGGAACCAAATCACCATCGCCGAAGATATATAATTTTATCTCGGGATACTTTGTCTTCTTTAAATCGGCAATCCCATCAAAAATGTATTTTAAATCAACGCTTGGACTTTTTATGTTGCCAATAAATACCAGCGAAAACGGTATTCTCTCTTTTATCTTCCTGGTAGCTACATTTTTAGAATCAAAGGAGTGCGGGGCTAAGTATAATTGTTTATTATTTTTTCCTTGTCTTTCACGAATTCGTAAAATTACTTCTGAGGTAGTAACATGCAAGTCACTATCCTTGAGGGATATTTTATCAATTTTTTGATATATATAGTTAAGAATTCTATTCTTAAATCTTTTTTCGGCGTAATCACTGCTATAAAATATTCTTTTCCCAAATTTTATAAAAATTTTATAAAAAAATGAATAAAAATATTGAAGGGGATCAAGGGCAAAAAAATAATCGAAATAGAATATTTTATACTTTGCTTTAATTTTCTTTAGATAGTATAAATTTAAAATCCAAATTGTAAAAAATTGGAGGTAGGATAATGAAAAAAAATTGATTTCGTCAATTTTTTTTGAATTTTTGTAAACAATAATTTGACTTTTCAATTTATCATTTTTTTGTAAAGGATTTCTGATAAAAAAAATAGTTTTTATCTCCTTATTAGATAAACAATAATTCAAAAAAATATCAGCTAAACCCTGTATTTTATTATAATGGGTACAAATAAGAATGTTTTTCATTTTTGTAAATCCGCTATTTTATTGCCGGCCTTATCAACCCTGCCATGTATTTTCGCAGGATTGCCATAAACCAGGGTATAATCCGGAACATCTTTTGTGACCACTGAGCCGGCGCCAATCAAGGCGTATTCTCCAATTGTTATGTTGGGTAAAATTACGGAACCAGCGCCAATTGATGCACCTTTCTTAATCAACGTCTTACCTATTGACCAATCATTGGCTAGTTTCAAATTCCCTTCTTCATCAATCGCTCGTGGAGTCTTGTCATTTGTAAAACAAACGTGCGGACCAATAAAAACACCATCCTTTATTGTCACTCCATGATAAACGGACACCCTATTTTGAATTTTGACATTATTGCCGATTTTAACATCAAAATCTACATAAACTTCTTTGGCCAAAATACAATTATCACCAATTTGCACACCTTCTCTAATTTGAACATAGTGCCAAATTTTTGTTCCTTTTCCTATTTTAGCTTTTTCAGAAACTTCAGCTGTGGGATGTTTAAAATAATTCATAAATAAAAGGTTTATATTTTTAAAGCTATTTCTAAAGCTTTATAGGCTTCTTCGCCGTTTACTAATAGTTGTTTGCCTTCAACAATACTACTAATAAAATTTTCTAATTCGCATTTTAATGGCTCGGCTTTTTCTACTTCAACTTTAAGCTCTTTAACAGAACTAAATTTTGAAACAAATTCATTAAAATTTTTGTAACTAGCATCATTTTTTATAGAATCAGAAAAATTATTTTCATATAAAACAATTGTTTGACAAATATAATCTAATCTGGCAAAGGCCTTGGTGCCGGTGATGTCCAGGGTTCTAATTTTAACCGGCGTAACCCAATTAACTTCTATAAAAGATGATGTTTTGGGATACTTTAATAATATTACCGCGCTATCCTCTTGATCGTCTATTAAATTTTTTGATTTAAATCCATAAACTTCTTTTGGGCAATCCTCCAAAAAATAATTTGAAATATCAATATCGTGAATTCCTAAATCTAATACTACATTTGCATTTTTAGTTTGAGGGGGAAGCCCGCCAACACGTTTAATATTTATTGAAATTATATCGCCTAATTGATCATCCATGATAAGCTTTTTTAATTTTTGGATTGCCGGATTAAATCTTTCTATATGGCCAATCATTAATTTAACATTTTTCTTTTTGGCTTTATCAATAATTTCCCTTGCTTCACTCAAATTACTTGCTATCGGCTTTTCTAACAAAATACTAACCCCTTCATCTAGGACATCGCAAGCAATTTGGCGGTGTAAAAATGTAGGTACGGCTATTGATACCGCATCAATCTTTTGTTCGTTTAGCATCTTTTTATAATCGCCGTAAAATAAACAACTGTATTTTTTTGCTACTTCCTCGCCCCTTTTAACATCACTATCGCAAACAGCAACTAAGGCTACTTCGGGCATTTCAAAATAAATTCTAGCGTGATGCTGACCCATATTTCCAATTCCTATGACCGCTACGTTTAATTTTGACATAAATTTAAATTAAATTTCTTTTATTTTTTCAATAATATATTCAACATCTTCTTCTGAAACCGAGGGATTAATAGGCAAAGATAAAACTTCTTGGCTTAATTTTTCAGCAATTGGAAAATCGCCCACCTTGTAGCCCATTTTAACAAAATGTGGGTGCAAATGCAATGGCTTGGGATAAAAAACTGCACTTCCAACGCCTTGCTCTTTTAAATATTTAATTAAATCGTCTCTTTTTATTTTGAAATCTTCAGTCACCCTGATGGTATATTGATGAAAAACATGCTTATGATTTTTCTTTATCGTTGGAATAATTATACCTTTGACATCTTTTAATCCTTCAGATAACATTATCGCATTTTTTATCCTTCTATTATTAAAATCTTCTATCTTTTTAAGTTGTTCCAACCCGATAGCTGCGGCTATATTAGTCATCCTATAATTAAAACCCAAATCAAAATATTCATACTGAGTTTTTTCCGATTGACCATGATGCCGAAAAATTTTTATTGCTTCGGCAATACTTTCATCATTAGTAGTAACCATGCCGCCCTCGCCGGTAGTCATATTTTTTGTAGCATAAAAAGAAAAACACCCTGCATTTCCAAAAAATCCGGCTTTTTTGCCATTAAATTCTGCGCCATGAGCCTGACAGGCGTCTTCAATAATTTTTATATTATATTTTTCAGCAAGGGCATTGATTTCTTCCACATCATATATTTGACCATAAAGATCAACTACTAAAAAAGCTTTTGTCTTTTGTGTAATCTTTTTTTCAATTCCTTCTGCGTTAACTTGAAAAGTTGATGGGTCAATATCCGCAAAAATCGGTTTAGCTCTTTGCATTAGAATGGAATTGGCGGTAGCCACAAAAGTAAACGGCACAGTGATTACCTCATCGCCCTCTTTTATACCGCAGGCGTAAAGAGCGCTATGTAATGCCGCCGTACCATTATTAACCGCTACGGCATACCTGGTCCCACAAAATTGAGCGAAATTTTTTTCAAACTCAGCAACTTTTTCTCCCTGCGCAATCATCCCGGACTTTAAAACATCGGCGATGGCTCCCATTTCTTCTTCTCCGATGATTGGTTTCGATATAGGTATCATATTTTTATTAAAAAATTAACAAACTTTTATTTTTTCTTGCCCTTACCTAGAATATAGCCCACTGCCAAACCATAAATACTAACTGTATAAATAATTGATTTTAAAAAAATAAAACCTAAAGCGTGAATTGGATCACCAGCTAAAATTCCCAGACTGCGCCGGGTAAATAAATAAGACGGAAAAAATTGCCGGGCAAAATCAGATTTTTTATTTTTCTCTAACCAAGAAGGAAAAGTATTGCCATAGTTATAGTACTTTCTCAAGGTTACAAGGAAAGAAGTTGGCTCATGATGAAGAATAGACAGATCAATGCGCCCAATCCGGTAATTGGCCTTTTTTATTCTGAGCGACAAATCCGAATCTTCTCCGCCCCAAAGATTTTCATCCATCCCGCCCACGGCCTCAAAAACGCTTTTTTTCATAAAGCGGTTGGCCCGCTCCTGATACTGATCACCGCTAAACATTTTTCTTTCGAGCGACCGGCACTTGGCCCAAAAAGTCTCGCCAACAGAAATTTCAGGCACAATCAAAACGTCATAATTACCATTTTCAGCCGTTCTAACGGCTTGCTCAATTAAATCAGGGGCCAGCTCCATATCGGAATCAATATGAAAAACAAAAAAACCCTTGGCTAATTTATCGCCGACATTTCTCGCCTGCGCTGTGCCGCGATTATCGTGAACCAACTTCACTGAGCCAAATTTCTTGATTATTTCCACTGTCCCGTCAGTACTCGGCCCTTGCTTGTTTCCATCATTAACAATGATTTCAATATTTTTGTAGGTTTGCCCAAGACAAGACTCCAGACATTTTCTTATTGTCTGTTTATTATTGAGGGTGGGAATAATAATTGAAACTAATGGTTGTTCGACAATTTTTTGCATACTTATATTTGTTGTTTTATAGCTTTCATAAATTCTTCGGCCGTCTTGTTCCAACTGAG
>Ga0172379_10003207_pt1 | contig 26637 bp, 16 predicted proteins | sample GrowelOW334metaG_FD_119756 | JGI IMG/M metagenome (GOLD analysis project Ga0172379, IMG submission 119756) | Groundwater microbial communities from an aquifer near a municipal landfill in Southern Ontario, Canada - Groundwater well OW334 metaG | ecosystem: Environmental > Aquatic > Deep...
GACCGCTGCATTAAAATTGAACAACGTCACCATCACTGCCGGGACCTGCAAGGTGAGGGTGGTCGCCGACAGTACGGGCAAGGTCACGGAAGCAAACGAAAACAACAACATTCTGGAAAAGGTTTTCGTAATTGCAAAATAATGAGGAACTGCATATACATGGGATATAAAGTAAAAATTCAAAAGGGTCAGCGGCCGACCAACCGCGCGTTCAAGGTGGTGATGCCCACTGCCATCGCGGAGGCCATCAGGATGGAGAAAGGCGAGGATTTTGAATGGCTGATCGAAGACAAAAACACGCTGGTGCTGGCCAGGTGCAATAAACTGACGCTGCGGGAAGCAAGAGAACGCATTTGAGCAATGTTTTTGTGAAATGAAAAAATGAAGAACTATATCGTCGTTTTTTATAATAAATACTTTCTGAGAACTGAGTGGAACAGGAATCGAAAATTCCGTACCTCTCCATAAAATTGAAGATGACTAACGAAATAGTCCGACTTACAACAAATCAGGGAGGAAGAGATGAGAAACCGGGTAAAAGCTTCGTTACTGACGGGTATCTGCGTATTCAATGGAATCCTTAACGCGGCTGACTATTATGTTGCCACAAACGGCAATAACAACAACAGCGGAATTATTTCTTCGCCGTGGGCTACAGTCAAATACGGGGTGGGCAGACTGGCTCCCGGGGATACGCTTTATATCCGCGGCGGCACCTACCGGGAAACATATATAGACACGTTTACTGCCGGAACCGGCGACGCTTCAAGAATTACGGTCAAAGCCTGCAACAATGAAAAGGTTATCATTAGTTCAATGACGGATGCAGGCGGCACTGGAAACTGGACTCAAATCGGCACCGGCAATGTTTATTCGTACAACGGGGCGCTTGCCACTACCTACCGGAATGTTTCGGTTAACGGCAAACCGCTTCAGTTGATGGTTCCGTATAACAATTTCAGCGGCTCAAGCACGGACATTGCCGGAGCGGGGCAATGGAGCAGGAACCAGACTGATGCAAAGCTTTGGGTATATGCTACGGGCGGCGGCAATCCCGGGCTGCAAACCATTGAAATTTCCAACACCTCACACACCGTTTATCTTCAAAAGACGTTGCAGTACATCACCCTGGAAGGACTGACGATAGAAGGCGGTTACTACCCGATAGAGATTGAAGCCAGCCATGTCACCATTAAAAACTGTACATTCAGAAACAGTTACGGCGATGCCGTAAAAGTAGGCGGCTGGACCGAGATCATGAATCCGCCGGAATGGAACAGCGCATACGGGGTGATTGACAACTGCGACATCTATTATTTCGGAGAAAGCGGCATAGACATTACCGGTGGAGATTACTGGCAGGTCAATCACACAATGATTCATGACGGCATTAAGAACCGGGAATGCAATGATTCACAGAAATTGAACGGAATAATGATGAAAAACAACAGTGTCGGAACCGTGGTGGACGGCTGTCGCATTTTTAATCTTGATGCCAGGTTCGGAGCAATCACCCTGGGCGGCTCCTCTGACGGTTCAACCCGCGCGGAAGGCGTAGAACTGACAGCAAAAAACAATATTATTCATGACATTATCAGCCCTTATATTATTCCTTTTACCGGAGCGGAAAATTGTATGCTGCTTAATAATGTGATTTACAACTGCAATACGACCGCGTCAGGCATTGCCGGAGCATCGGAGGCATTGATTGAAATGCGTTGCAGCGACGCGGCGGGAATCAATCAGTTGCGCAGCAGCGGAGTTACTGTATTAAGCAATATTTTTTATAACAATACCACTACTTACATTTATAAGGAATCGGTGGATGGCAATGACATTGGCGCCGTCATTGACTATAATTTCACCGATTCGACCCGCAACAGCTTTTTTGACGGGATTTCCATGACTTTCAATACGATGGTCACTCAGAAAGGATATGACGCTTATTCGCTTACCGCAACTCCGGATTTTATAAACTATACTGAAAGGCTGCTGCGCCTGACTCCTGACTGCGAAGGAGCAGTTCACGGCTGTTCCAGCCCTGATGCAACGGACGATTACAACGGACAGTTGCGCAACTCGCCGGTCAGCCTCGGCGCCTATGAACGCCTGTCATCAACCGTCTACAGCGATGGCTCGACAACCGCCAACTGGGTCCCGCCGTCCGGAAAGTCGGTAACGACCGTATTTGATGCCGGAATTGCCTCTGACGTGATTCAGACTGAGGGCACCGCTTTAGATTATACTACGCTGTTCGCCGCCGGCGGCAATACATGGAACAACAACAAAGCATTTATTATTGCATGGAAAGCGAAATCCCCGATAGTTCATGCGTTTCAAATCCGCTATTATACGAAAGCAACTCCGTCCGTAGCCAAAAACATCAAGTTTTATTCAGAGTACACTTCCGCGGGGCCGCATACCTCAACGCTGTACCGTTTCCCGCTGGGCGCCGGCTCCGCTTCCACTCAGGACGGCAACTGGCATAACTATGTGTTTAATCTGACGGACTTTGTTCATCAAGTTGACTCCACCGAGGAAATTGATCACATTGACCGGTTTTATGTATGGGGCGGCTGCGCCGTCGATGACGTGGAATTGCATAACAATATAAATGCCGCCAAAATGCCCAAGGGACTTATCGGCGAATGGCGGCTTAACGAAGGCGCCGGCAGTTACACCGAGGATACTTCCGGGCTGGGGAGACACGGAACTCTGGTTAATATGAATCTTGCCGATCCGGCCAATCCCTGCTGGATTCAAGGCAGTGATCTGAAAGCTTTGAAATTTGATAAATCAGCCCAGAAATATGTTTCTGTTCCGGCGGTAACCGAACCCTTTACGAAGGGCTTCACCATTGACGCCACTGTGCGGTTCGACAATCTGGACAGCAGTTATGACGTGATTGCCGCCGGCCTTCAGGGCAACGGCGTTTATGGCAGGCTGTATGAACAATCCGGCTTTGTTTATCTTCAAATCCGGGTGGACAATAATATTCTGCTGTATGCCGTAACTCAGAGCGGCAGGATTAATACCCCGGGGCAATGGTATCGGATTACCGGAAGGTGTGATATGGTTAATCATACTATCAGGATTTTCGTCGACGGTGCGGACGCCACTGACTTAACCAGATATAATTACTCCTTTTCCGGAACGTCTTTGAATACCGGAACTGGAATTATGTATATTGGCAATTCCGCCACGGCCGGGCATGCGTTTGAAGGAGGTATCGATAATGTAAGGTTGTTTAACCGTCCGTTGACCGATTCGGAGATCGCCGCAATCGGCAGTCTGAAATAGACGCAAAAAGCCTTGCTGCAAAACGGCTGCCGGGTTTGTTATTGCAGAAGAAGAGTGATAATTTTTAAAAATCAGTAATTGACATTGAAAAGCCGGCGCTTTAAAAGTTGGCTTGACATAAAAAATGAAGGTTATTAATGTGAAAAAAGCTATCTCGATAATACTGACAGTCTTATCTGCGGCCGTCATATACGGCAACAGCAATGAATCCGTCAATACGGAACCATGGAAGCCTTACAGCGTTAAAGATTACGGTGCAATCGGCGATGGCAAGACCGATGATACGGATGCCATTCAACGCTGCATTACCACAGTTGAACAGAAAAAATATCAATATTATCTGGCTGAATCGGCATTTCAGGAAGTTATTTTCCCATCCGGAAATTATCTCATTTCACGTCCGCTTGTGATTGCCGCGGACAACAAGGCGATGAGCTTCTCCATCAGAGGCGAGGGGAAAGTAACTATAACGCAGAAAAATTCCGACAAAGATATTTTTTATATTCATTACGGCTTTCATCAGACAATTGAAAACATCACTTTCAGCGGCGGAAAAATACAGGTTAAGTTTTTTTCCAGAAATATCAACCGGGCTCAGTTGCTGATCAGGAACTGCCGTTTCATTGATGCGTCAAGTTACGCGATAGATGATTCCTTGAAAGGGGTTCACCATTCCAGGATAATTGCACCCTATGTCATTGAATGGAAAAACTCGCTGCCATACGCGGCTGAAGTTAATGTTGACGCCCTGCCGGACATTTTTTTTACTTCAACGATGCTGCATGTCGACAACAGTGAATTTATCAATTGCATGAAAGTTGCGCGGGCTTTTGCCGACTGGGGGGTTATCAGCAACAGCAAAATCACCACCAATCCGGCGATGCAGGGGGCCGCCATATATTCCCGCGGCGTGCTTAAAGTAAAAGACTCCAGTTGTTTTGCCAGGATTAAAGACGGCAATAATCAATGTTTTATTGATAATATCAATGGCGGAGTTATACTGCAGAATGTAACCATAGACACCGACGGCGCAGGGATATGCCCGATTTATAACCGCTGTATTTATGACAATGGCGGGCTGTATAACATTTATGCAGTCATTGACGGCTGCAATATTAAAGCCGCCGGTTCGCCGGAAAACAGTTTTGTGTATTGCGAAGAAGTTCCCAACCTCATCAGCATTACTAACTCCAAAGAAACGTCCGGCAAAACCATTCCGGCGGTCGGCTTCCGTCAGCCGGTAACCAAAAAATATCTGCAATATGTTTCATATCCGGAATTAGTCAAACGCCTGCCGGAGTTAGCTCAAATTTACGGTTATCTGGTAAGCATGCCGCGAATCTATGACATTGATGAAACTAAATATAAACATAATTTTGCATTCTCGCTTTACGGCAATAAAAACTTGAACAGTAATTTGCCTGCTGTGCTTGAGCAGTTTGTGGAAAAACCTTTGCCGGAGCATGTCATGGCCGGATTTGCGCCGCGGGAAAATCGTTTTAACCGCGGGAGGATTAAAAGAACCCAAAGCATTAATGCTTATAGTTTCGGAGCTAAGGGCGACGGCAAAGCCGATGACACCTCCGCCATTCAGCAGGCGTTTGACGCTGCGGGCAAAAATCCTGACGCGGAACTGGTTCTGCCGGGCGGATTGTATAATATTTCAAAAACGGTTATCATGCCGGCCAATCTTTCAATTCGCGGACTCGGCCGGGCATGTTTCAAAAGTGTCTCCGGGGCAGAAACACTTTTCGCGGCTAAAGATGCCAGGCAGCTTTTTTTTGCCAATATAGGGTTTAACAAGGCTGAAAATGCGGTAGCTGTGACGACTTCAGCCGCTGAAAAAGCGGATATTCTTTTCGACCACTGTTCCTTTGCCGAAATCAGCGGCGCTGCGGTCAGTTGCCTGGCCGGCCGGGGGCTGGCAGGAGAGCCCAACCTCACCGAACTGCGCATAACAGATTGCACTTACGGCATACCGGGGCAAGCCATGATTACTAATGCGAATAATGCTCTTTTTGACTATAACTGGATTTGTCTGTATGAAAAATCAAAAGCCGGGACTTTTGTCAACCGGGGGACGCTGCGGGTTATTGACAACATCGGAGTTCCGGGTGATGCTGCTCCAACGGTATGGATTGACAATCAGCACACCGTGATTGTTGACAATATGCGCTTCGGCGGCGAAGGCCCTCTCAAAAAAGACCTGATCGAGAACAACAGCCCGAACGGGAAAATTTATATGAGATATTCCTGGCTGTACTGTGATGAGGGTTCGATAATCCTATGCAATCAAGTTCCGGCAGTTGCCGCTCTTTTTGCTAATTTAGGGACGCCGGCGACAGGCAAAGGTTTGCAAACCATGGTGACGATGGAGCAGCAGGCGAAAGGCAAACCCATTGACTTTTTATTTGAAAGCTGCAATATCCCGCCGGCCAACTTTAAAAATAGTCCTGGAATTGTTCCTCAGAGATTGAATCAGCAATAATAACATTATTTAAGGAAAGAGAATGATAAGATTAATGATCCCGGCAATGTTTCTCTGCATGGCATTCCAAGTCTCGGCTTTGGGAAAAAATGAAGTGTTTGCTGCGCCTTTTAGCAAAGACATTAGTGCGCAGACCGTCGCGGGGACAGTTAATCCGGCAGACGGCAAAGGCAAAACCGGTTCCGCCAAAGGCGTTGCCGGCCTTGACGCGTCCGCGGCGGATTTTATTCCATTGCGTTATCCCATTACCGGCGTTGCTTCCGAAGCGGAAGGGACTGTCGAGTTCAAGTATTTTCCGAAATTGAAAGACGCAGTCGCCGCTGCCGGCGGCAAGGATCTTGCCGCCACGCTGGCTTCGATTAAATCTTACAGCCCGGATTATCCCGGCTTAAGCATTGGCATAAATGTTAAAAACGGCGGAACCGGCTTTTATGTCTGGGTGATTACGATTTCTCCGGGAAGCCAGAATCAGCAGATATACCGGGAATATGCGGTGAAAGACGGTGAATGGCAGAAAATAGCCGTCTGCTGGAGCGCCCGTACCGTATCGCTCTATTACGATGACAAATTGATCGGGTCCATGGAGCGGATGCCTAAACTCTTTGGCGACAAATTTATCACCATCGGCGGCTACGGTACCGCCGCCAAAGCATACGGACTTATTGCCGGTTTTAAAATCTATAATAAATCCATATTTGCCGGCGAACTGGACAGGGTTGTTTTTGATTTTCCCGGACGCAAAGGCAAAGCTGAACTGGCGAGAAATGCCTCAATTCCTATTAAGGAAAATATCTTTGCGGCAAAGGTTGAAACCGATGCTCCGGCAATCGCACGCATTTCATCCGGTGTTTTCAGAGTCGCTCCCGGCCATGGATATGCGATAAATTTCTCGGACCGCCCGGTGCGCTATTTGACGGCTGACAATCATGGGGGGTTAAATATTGAACTGGAAAAAGAGAACAATTACTGTTCCTTTACGGTAATCCCCTGCGATATTAAAAATCTGCTGTCCGGCGTTGAATGGTATGGGCAGGCCGATGCTACTCCGAAGTTCACACTGGACTGGGGTCATGAAGGCGGCAAAACCGCCATCGGAATGCCGGACGGCGGCAGCGCCGGGACTTTCAGCCGCGATCCGGCAGTATCCCGCAGCGGCAGCCCAAGTTTTAAAATAGACAAAACAGCTCAATCCGGCGAAGTCTCCTGGAAGTCTAAGCCGGTACAGGTCAAACCTGGACAGGAATATCTGTTTTCAGGTTGGTATCATCTGACTGAACCGAATTTCGGTGCGACCGCGATGTTCCGGGCAATTTTACCGGCGTCCGGCGTCAATCCGGAGAAAGTTTTTCAGCAGGTTTTTATTAATCCGCTGGTGGCTCCGCTCTATGGCGCACAATGGAGGTATGTCAATGCTCGCTTCAAAGTGCCGGAAGGCTATGATCAGCTCTATGCCTCGCTCAGTTTGCGCGGAGCGCCTCAGGCCATCTGGTGGGATGATGTGAATCTGCAACCGGCGCCTGCTCTGAACAGTCTGCCCCCGAAAGAACTCACGGCCGCAGAAGCCAGGTCGAATGTTTCGATTGAAAAAGTCCGTGAAATCTGGAAGCTCCGCGAACCGGTCAACGTTGAAGTGAAAACTGCCGGCAGTTTCCCGGTTCTTTATGTCAATGGCAAACCGGTTCCGTCGCTGGTTTACAATAATTATGTGGTTAAAACCGGCGAGAGCGAAATGAAGCGCATGCTCGGAACCGGGATAAAATGGTATTATCTCTGGGTCACGCCCAATTACACCAGAGACTGGTGGCTGGGCAAAGGCAAATATGATTTTTCCGAAGTCAGGAAAAGCATTGAACAGGCTCTCTCCTATGATCCCGATGCGGTAATCATGCTGGAAGTGAAGATTACACCCGAATATCGCGAATGGGGGGAAGAAAATCCGGATGCGATATGGCGCGACCACGACGGGCGGAAAGTCGCCGGACATAAACATTCAGTGACCAAGCCGGACAAGCTAGGCAACGGCCCGGAAGACAAATGGGCATGCAGCTACAGCGCGGAAGATTTCAGGTCCACCGTTGCCGCCGCGCTGCGCGACTTGATTAAAAATATCAAAAGTCTTGAATGCGGAAAGGCTGTTGCCGGCATTAATTTACACTGCGGCACCGATAATCAGTGGTTCCCCCATGTCAATTATCAGGGATTCGATTTTTCCACCGGCGCGGAAAAGGATTTCCGTACCTTCCTGAAAGAGATTTACGGCGGCGATATCAGCCGTTTGCGGCAGGCGTGGGGCATGCCGGAAGTCACGTTTGAAACCGCTAAACTGGCTCCGTTCGAACTGCGCGCTCAAGGCTGGTTTTTTGATCCGAAGAAAGGCCGGGACCGCTGGATTATTGATTCCAATCGCTACAATGATGTCGGCATGATGCAGACAGCTAATTATTTCGGGAAAGTAATCAAGGAGGAGTTCGGCAGAAATGTATTTATCAATTTTTACTCTCCGGATATTATCCAGGGGTACAGCGGACGTTCGAACCAGAAATTGCTGTTTGATAAAGACTATATTGACGGCTTCGTCAGCGTCCCTGATTACGGCTTATGGCGGATTCCGGGGCGCACCGGCAATTACAGTTCGGTCGCCGGATCATACGGGCTGCACGGCAAAATATTCCTGAGCGAGCTGGATTACCGCACCCATGCGGCCTGGATGCCGGCCGATGCCGCATATCAGATCATGATCCAGGGCGGTGTCAACAGCGAACAGGAATTTCTCGGTCAGGCCAGGCGCGATTTAGGCGCGCTGGCGGCACAGGGCCAGGGCGGCTGGTTTCTGGCTATGAACCGCATTCTTTTCAGCACACCGCAATATGTCGAGGCCGTCAAAGAGCTTGCCGCCGCCATGACCAGGGCGGCTGAACAGCCGATGCCGGACGACCGGGGGCAGATGGGCGTGTTCATCGACGATGAAATGAGAAATTACGCCAGCTACGATTTCGGCAAAGGTTTTAACAATCTTTCCGCCGGTATGGCCAGAATAACTTTGAACCGTTCAGGCGTAACGTGGGATGCCTACAACCTGGCGGACTTGCAGAATCCGAAACGGGCGAAGTATAAAGTCAATCTTTTCCTATCCTCCCCGACTATTTCTGCCGAGCAGATCGAGTGGTTAAAGAAGCATCTGCAAAAAGACGGCAATGTCCTGGTGTTTGTCAATGCCGCCGGGATGTGTTCGGATAAGGGCTCATTTGAGGAGAATGTATTTCAGTTGACCGGCATCAAAGTCAAATATGCGCCGGAGACTTCCGGCTACTACCGGATACGCCCGGTACCGGAAGTTAATGATAAAATTGCTGCCGGACTCAAAGACAATGTATTGACTGAAGCCAGGGGGCCGCTGATTTATGTTGACGATCCGGAGGCTGTCGCTTTCGGCGAAGTCGCCGGCACCGGCAAAACCGGATGGGCGGTGAAACGGTTTAAAGACTGGACTGGTATTTACATTGCCATCGCGGGGGCGTTCACGCCTGAACTGCTCAGGAATATCGTCAGCGAAGCCGGACTGGAACCTCTCGGCCCCTGTAACGATGTCACTTCCGGCGGGAACGGTTTTATCACCATCCACGCGCTGTTCGATGGCGTCAAAGAGTTGCGCTGGCAGGACAAATGCGATCTGGTTGACCTGACGTCAGGGGAAATCATCAAAAATATAAATACTCTTTCGTTCCCGATGAAAGCCGGTGAGACCCGCTGGTTCCGCAAAGTTTCAGTAAAATAAGCATAACGGATTCTGTTGAAGATACGGCAATAATTTGACATTATACAAATTATTGCCGTTTTTTTTGCATTGTTATGTTTACTTTAACATTTTAAATGTTATAATATACAATATGAAAAGCAATACGGACAAATCAATAGCGGAAATAGCGCGGGAATGCGGCGTAAGCGCAATGACGGTAAGCCGGGCGCTGCGCGGCAACGCGCTGGTCAAAGAGGCCACCCGTCAGAAAATTGTTGCGGTCGCCGAACGGCTTGGTTATATCCGCTCCCCGCGCATGGGGCGTCCGGCGGCGTCCGGTAGTGAACCGGTGTTGAAAGTTCAACTGATTGCCGGAACAATGGGCCGCAGCATGGCGGTATTTCATTCGCGATTGCTGACGTCGATAGAGCAGCAGTTGTCTCAGAACGGTTATGAATGTGTGGTGCGGACCTGCGACGGAAATTATCAGCAGTTTCTGCAACTGCTGGAAAATGTCCGCAATTCAGACGCTGCCGGAACAATGATTGTCGGCAGTTTCGTGACTGAGCAGCTTAAAGCGCTGCTTGAAGCCTGTCCCGGCGCTGTTCTGCTGGACAACCCGGGCGAACCGTCCATTGAAATTTCTTACAGTTCATTTGCATTCGATAATGGTGAAGCGGCCAGGATTGCGGTACGGCATCTAGCGGATTGCGGCCGCCGCAAAATTTTACTGGTCAACGGCGATCCGGAACATTTTTTCTCGCGTGAAATAGAGCAGGGATATCGCGAAGCGCTGTCCTGCCGCAATATAAAAATCAATGAGAAGCTGATTTTGCATACTGAATTTACTGCGGATAACGCTTATGAGATGGTGGTTTCCGCACTTGATGCCGGATTAAAATTTGATGCGGTATTCACCAATGACGAAATGGCGTCCGGAGTTTACCGGGCATTGCTGGAACGCGGCTTGAAAATACCGCGGGATGTCGCGGTCTGCGGTTGCGACGGACTTCCGATAGGAACGCATCTCTTCCCCAGACTGACGACTGTGGTGCTGGATTATGAGGAACTGGGCAAGATGGCGATAAAATATGTGCTGGAAGCCGGCGGCAATCGCCGCCAGGTTCCCTGCCGGGTGCGTTTGCTGCCTTCCCTGGAAATCAGGGAAAGCACTGTTTGCTGAATGCCGCATGGCATTGTACATGAATTAATGAACCGTTTTTTGTACCAATAATCACATGGGAGAACTATCTTATTTTTTGATAGTTCCCCGCAAATGCAGGAGGTTGCATATGGGGTATTTAATTCAACAGGAATCGGAAAAACGTCTGGACAATGTCCGCAAGCTGCTCGAAGCCGAAAAACTCGATCTGGCGCTGGTCTATTATGACGAGTTCAACATCGGCAACGGCTGGTACCTGACCGGCTGGTGTCCGCAGTTCGAAAGCGGCGCGGTGCTGATTCCGCGCAAAGGAGCCCCAATGTTGCTCGGAGGCCCGGAGAGCGAACCTTTCGCCCAGATGGACAGCGCAATCACCGCCACCCGCAATTTTCCGGTGTTCATGGTGCCGGACGAAGAGTATCCGAACGCCACGATCATTGATTTTCCCGCATTGTTCGCCGAACTGAAAAAGACGCTTGGCAAAGTCAAACGCGTCGGCCTGGTCGGTGCCGGCAGAATGCCCGCCGCCTGCTATAAAGGCATCGTTGACGGATTTGCCGGTGTCGAACTGGTGGACATCACCGAAGATTACGTCAAGCTCAGATATAACAAGTCAAAATGGGAAATCGAGCAGATTCGCGCGGCGTTCAAGCTGGCGGACCATGCCTATGATGCCATGAAAGCTAAAATTGCCGCAGGCGTGTCGGAAATAGAAATTGCCGCCGCCGGGGAATTTGCCGTCAGAAGCCGCGGCGCCAGCGGTTTCGGCTTCAGCGCGATCGTCGGCAGCGGCGTGCGCGCCAACGCCGTCGTGCCGACTGCCAGTTCCAAGAAAGTGCAGAACGGCGAAATGGTCATGATCGGCCTGGCCCCCAAAGTCAACGGCTACGCCGGAGTCATGGGTGATGCGCTGCCGGTCAACGGCAAATATACCGCCCGGCAGAAAGAATGCATCAAATACCTGCGCGAAGCGTTCTGCCTGACGAAAGAACAGCTTGTGGTCGGCAGGACCGGCCGGGAAATCGATGCTCCCGCCAGAGCGTATTTCAAAAAACATAAATTGTCCAAATATCTGGTCTGCCCGTTTGTGCACACCATCGGACTGCATGAGGCGGAATCTCCGTTCTTCGGTCCCGGCAGCAGCGATGTGCTGGTTCCCGGCATGACTGTCTGTGTTGACGTCAGCTTCTTCGGGCATCCGGAATTTCACGGTGTCCGCATTGAAACCGGTTATGAAATCACCAAAAAGGGCGCCGTGCCGTTCAGTCCGAAAATGGACAAAATATGTACAGACATTTAAGGAATATTCAGTCATGAAAACTGAATTTGATGTGGTTTTAGGAATCGATATGGAAACCGATATCGGTTCCTTCACCAGCAATTATGAGGGGGTGCGGCACGGCACCCCGCGTCTGCTCGAAATCATGCGGCGGCAGGACGTCCGGGCCACTTATTTCTGGACCGGCCATGCGGCCGATAACAATCCTGAAACAGTGGCGGAGGTGTGCGCCGCCGGACATGAAACCGGTTGTCACGGACTGGTGCATGAAACGCTGGGCGACCCGATATTTCCGCTGCCCAATAACTGGCCGGTGTTTCCGTTTGAAGTCGAGGGCCGCATCCGCGAAGCGACCCGGATTGTGAAGAAAATATCCGGCGTCAGACCGGTAAGTTTCCGCTGTCCCCGGCTTTGGGGCAGCACGAAGGTGCTTAATGTGCTGGAGTCGCTGGGCTACAAATCCGATGCCTCGCTGCCGCTTTTTTATTACAGAAACCTTTATTATCCCTATCATCCGTCAGAACATGCATGGACGGAGCAGGGCGGCATGAAGATTGTGGAGATTCCCAACTTCTGCGATCTGACGATGACCAGCAGCGACCCGTATCAGCGCGACCGCGACCAGTGGCCGCTGTTCCGCACCGTCTCCGCGGCGGCCGTGCTGGAGAAGGCGGACAGTTTTATTGATTATGTCGCAACCAGGGGCAAACGGCCGGTAGTCTGTTTTTATTTTCACCCCTGGGAATTCTATGAAATGCCGCAGGGCGCGATTGATTACGGCGAAGCAAGTGTTACCCCCCTGCCGTTTATAACGAAAAATTGCGGGGATGTCGCCAGCCGGGAGTTTGCAATTTTACTGCAGGAACTTAAAAAACGCGGCGGAGTTTTTAAAACCGCCGGAGAGGTCGCAGATGAATGGCAGTGAGCTGATCGAACTGTTTAAAAAAGGCGGTAAGCGCTGCCATATCATCGGCACCGCCGAAAATGGCGTCATTGCCGGGCTTGATCTGGAAGGCCGTTTGTATACGGTGATGGACGGTACGGTAATGAACCGGGTAAACCCTGCCGCCGTGCTTGGCATAACCACCCGTTCAGGATACTTGAATCCAGGCGGCGACGGCTTATGGCCAGCTCCCGAAGGAACTTGCCTGGGCTATCAGTACGGAACCGGCAACTGGCGGGTGCCGCCGGGGCTTGCCGGAGCCAGATTTCTGGTAACCGAACAAACTGCGGGCCGGGCGCGGATCGAAGCTGAAATCGACCTGATCAACGCTTCCGGGCTGGGAGTTCCGGCGATTTTCAGCCGGGATGTTTCGGTCGGTCCGGACAACAATTGCCTGACGGTTAAAGTTATTGAATCTATTCAATATGCCGGTGCGCGGACACTTAATCACGGGGAATGCATATTGGCCCCGTGGACGCTTTGCCAGTTTGACTGCGGACCGGGCTGCGAAGTAGTGTTTCCGGCAGCCGGAGACGCGGACATATGGGATCTGTACGATCCCAGTGATGATTGCCGTTACATAAAAGACGGCCTGGTTCATACTCGTACCGATGCTTCCAGACGCTATCAGATCGGAATCGGTGAAGCTGTTCCGTGGATCAAGCTCCGCCTGCCGCATAAAAAAAATGAAATTAAGCGGTCCGCATCCAGACTGCCGGAAAATATGGATTATATTGATATCGCGGACGCCTCGCCGTCAACCAGACCTTCGGATAAAGGAACCCGTTACAGCGTGTACAGCGATATGAACGGGTTTATGGAGATCGAGGCTGTCGGCGGCTGTCCGCACGTGCTGGAGCCCGGCGTGGTATTGCCGGTTGAAGTTGTAACTGAATATCGGAGCATGGAGTGTAAAGATGAAGAATAAAACTGCACTTGTCACCGGCGCATCCAATGGAATCGGAAAATCAATCGCGCTGATGCTGGCGGAGGAGGGCATTGATGTCGCGATCAGTTATTTCAGCGACGAAAAAGGAGCGGAGGATACTAAAAAAAAGATTGAAAGCCTGGGTGTAAAGGCATTGGTAATCCAGGCGGATACAGGCAAGGCAAAAGATATTGATATGCTTGTGGCAAAGACGCTGGAGACATTTGCTAAAATCGATATCCTTGTGAACAATGCCGGAATTTTTCTCAGCAGCGATTTCTTTGAAATCTCGGAAGAAATGTTCGACCGCACAATTGATGTAAACCTGAAAGGCTGTTTCCTGATGATGCAGAAAGTTGCTAAACACATGGTGCAAAAAGGCATTCACGGACGGATAGTCAATATTTCATCTGCGCTTGCAGTCACCGGCTGTGAATTTCATCCGCATTACGCCGCATCCAAGGCAGGCGTAAATATGCTTACCAAAGCCGGCGCCCATTCGCTGGCGCCATATGGCATTACCGTTAACGCCATCATGCCGGGCACGATCGAAACGAATGCCAACAGGATACAGTTGAGCGATGAGGCGACAGCCCGGGAGATACTGTCGCGCACTCCGTTGAAGTCATACGGCAAGCCGGAGAATATTTCAGAAGCCGTGAAATACTTTATTTCAGAGAATGCCGGCTGGACGACAGGAAGCATACTGGCCGTGGACGGCGGCTATCTGGCTTAAAATATACAAACACACAAACACAGGGTGGAAATAAAAATGAATGTGAATGATCTGCCTCGCGGTGAAACGAAAAAAGCTTTGGATTTTCCGCATTTTCCGACACGCCTTCAGGCGGTTGTCTGGCGCAACCGGGGTCTGGTTCCAGTGGAAAAGCTGGCGCAGGTGCTTATGGCGTCGCCGGCGCAGATTGAAGAACTTGCTTCGGATATGGGCTTGCGCAAAGACGACAGTCTGTGTCCGGTGTGGCATGAACGCGGATATCTCACCATCATCCGGCGCAACTGGCATTTGCTGCCTTATGAACAGTTGTTGGCGTTGCTGGATTTTACTCCTGATGAATTGGCGTATATACTCAAGGAAGATGATTTTTTATGGCATAAATTAGGGGACATGAAACCCGAAACCGCTCCGGTTTTATATGCTCCGCTTACCGCGGAGGAAACGCGGCAGACGGCTGTTTTGAAAGCCGCAATTTCAAAATATTGTTCAGATGATCAAACCGCTCAGGACAAACCGTTCGAATTTTTAAAACGATATGGCGATAACGCAAAAAAGAATTCGACAGCCGGAGATCACCGCTCCGGCCTGCGCCTGACTTATTCCTACTCGGCGGTTTACGGCGATCCGCTGCTCAATGAAAATCTTGATCCATACCCGGACGGCTTGCTGGCGGATTATGCCGCCACCGGAATCAATGCGGTATGGTTGCAGGGCACGCTTTATACCCTGGTGCCGTGGCTGGGCGAATCAAAATATTCAGACGGCTGGCGAACCCGTCTGGCCAATCTCAGTAAACTGTGTAAAAAAGCTGAAAAATATGGTATCAGGGTTTATCTGTATTTGAACGAACCGCGTTCGATGCCGCCGGATTTTTTTGAAACTCATCCGGATTGGCGCGGAGTGCCGTCCCGTGACGGCCTGAGCTTTACCCTGTGCACCAGCAAAGCGCCGGTGCTTGACGCCCTTAAAGACGGAATTTCCGAACTGTTCCGCAGGGTGCCGGAACTTGGCGGAATACTTACCATTACCATGTCGGAAAACTTGACCAACTGCTGTTCCCGGCCGCAGGACGTACAAACGCCCTGTCCGTTATGTTCAAAGCGCGGTCCGGCGGCAGTCGTGGCGGAATTAAACCGGGCGCTGGCTGAAGGTGTTCACCGGATAAAACCTGATGCTGACTTCATTGCATGGACATGGGGCTGGGCGCCGGAATGGGATGAACAGGCGGTGGCGCTGTTGTCCAAAGACGTGAAGCTGATGTGTGTCAGCGAAACCGCATTGCCCACCGACGCGATGGGAATACCCGGTTCCGTGATAGATTACTCCATTTCAAAGGTCGGACCGGGGCCGATTGCACTGAGATTATGGCGGAAAGCCGCGGAGTGCGGGATTGAAACCATCGCCAAGGTCCAGTTGAACAATACCTGGGAATGCTCGGCGGTTCCTTATATTCCCGTGCCGGGGCTTGTGGAAAAACATCTGCGCAATCTTGAAGCGGCAGGGGTCGGGAATTTGATGTTGAACTGGACCCTGGGCGGCTATCCCGGCGGCAATCTGGAACTCTTGAAACAGCCGAAAGAAAAGCTGGCCATTGAAAAATATGGCGGCGGATGTGCGGAATCTGTTTTGAAAGCGTGGGGCTGCTTTGACCGGGCATTCGTCGAATTTCCGTTGAACAGCATAGCGCAGCTTTACACCGCGCCGCAGAATTTCGGGCCGATGAATCTGCTTTTTGCAAAGCCGTCCGGCTACACGGCAACCATGCTTGGCCTGCCGTATGATGATCTGGATTCATGGCGCGGAAATCATTATCCGGAAGATATTTTTGAAGAGCAGTTCAGAAAATTAAGCACCGGCTGGGCGGATGGACTGGAACAGCTCAAACAGGCTCGGGAAATAGTTGCTCCTGAAAACGCCGCGGCATTGGCCGACCTGATGAATGTCGCAGAGGCGGCTTACTGCCATTTTCGCAGCACTTACCTGCAAATCAGATTTGTCCGGCAGCGCGGTTCCGGCGACAGTAAAACTGTTTTGAGTATACTGGACGAGGAAATTGAACTGGCCGGCCGGCTGATTGAAGTGGTAATGCGCGATTCCCGCATCGGCTTCGAAGCCAGCAACCACTATTATTACACCGCCGCCGATCTCAAGGAGAAAATCCTCAACTGCGAGTTGATCAGGACTTCATATCTGCCGTGATGTAATTTCTTTCGTCAGATTACATTTTTCACTGCGGTTTGACGACCGGCGGTGCGGAACGGTTGAGCAAGGACAGAAGATTCCATCCGGAGATTCCGAAGGCCAGCATCACCCCGGCCAGGACCATGAACGCGCCGATGATGTTCAGCGGGCTCATCGTTTCGCCGAAGAGCAGAAACGCCAGCAAAACCGTGAACAGCGGAGTTAAATACTGCATGATGTTAAGCAGCGATAATTTGATTCTGGCCATCGCTTCATACCATGCGAAAAAGGCGATTGCCGTCGGGAAGACCGCGATATACAGCACTGCCGCCCAATGTTCGGGCTGCGCCGCACCCGGGATCGTCAGTTGCCACGGCCATAGCGCCCAGACAATCAACAGTTCCGCAAATCCGATAAGGATTCCCCAGGTAGTGGCGGTATATCCCCCCAGACGCTCCACGGTTTTGCCGCTGAATACCGCATAGACAGACCAGCAGGCGGCCGAACAGAAAACCATCGAATCGCCGGGAATATTTCCGCTTTTATAAGCGAAGCCGCTTTGCGTGATTACGCCGAGCACCAGCAGGCAGCCGGTCAGGCTGATCAGCATTCCGCAAGCCATAAATGCATTGATCCGTTTGCCCGCAAATGTTCCCAGCAGCATGGTCAGTATCGGACTCAATGCCATAATCATCGAAGTGTTTATTGCTGATGTATGTATTTGGCCGACAAACAGAAACACGCTCATTCCGACAATTCCAAAGAGGCTCAGCCAGGTCAGCGCCAGAATATCCTTGAGCTTTATATTGAATAATTGATGACGGCAGAACAGGCATCCGTAGAAAAACAGCAGCATTCCGCCAATCCCGAAACGGATTACAGATAAACTGACCGGGTCGATGCTGCGGTCTTTCAACAGCCAGCGGCCGCCGATAAAAGTAGTGCTCCATAAAAAAGCACTGGCGAAAGCGCAGAAAACGCCCCATTGATACGATGCATTTTTATTCATGTAAAAGATAAAAGTTTAGGTTCATATTTCTTTCGTATTTTTTCATTAGGAGTCGTCAAAAAATAATCTTTACATCTTCGCGATTCTCCCGAATGCCTTTGTGTTTGCCGGTTCGTTGCATGCCTTCAGGTATGCGCTTTGCCGGCAATTTCCAAAATCACTTCGGGATATTTCGCGAAACTTGTAAAGCTTATTTCTTTACAGCTCCCTGGTGGTTGACATTTGCTATAAAATCTTTTAAATATTCGAATTTCGGCGTTAAGTTCCCCTTATAGACGATGACTGCTTTCTTTATCTGGTCAGGCAGATCGAAATCATTGAAATCGGCTGAATAATCCGCTTTAATTATTGGAAGGACAAATTGTTTGAATGTCGCACAAAATTCCGAAGATGACTCGCGGGCTATTTCGCAAGGCAGATTATCTACGGCAAGAATCAGGACTCCCGGTTCTGCAATGCCATCTTTCGCCGTCTGCTCAATGGGGTTATAAACATAAACCGGGTTGCCTGGCGTTGTGCTGCGCAGATTGCATTCGATTGCGCCTTCAGTATCGCAACTGACGTCGCCTATCACGCGAAGCCGCGGCGGAGAATGCTTAAATAATGCCTCCAGGTATTTTTTTGTCACCAGCCTTGGATAACGTTTATCCCAATAAATAGCATTTATGAGCATTGTCAGGCAAGGAACATAATTTTCGAATTTAGACACATATTTTTCAGGGTGCTGATAATAATCATTAAGATTAAAATGTGATATTCCGTCCAGCGGGGCTGCGATATCTTCCTCCCTGAAAACAACTTTATAGACTTTTTTATTTGTATATTGCTTTTTTTGCACAAAACTATTCAGTTCTGCCGGCGATAGCTCTTCAACTGGAAGAAGACCATAAATTTCCTGGGCGCCTTTTGATACATTGCCATAACCTGCAAATCCGCAGATGAAAGGAGCAAGAGCATCGGGCAGTCCGTCTTTTTTTATTTTCTCCCCGGCAATGCTGATTGATTCCATAGCCTCATTCAAACTTTTATATTCCAGCGCCTGTTTGATATTAGAAAATGGGTTTTTGATTTTTTCATTTTCAAGCCTTGAACCCAGAGCCCACAATGAATCTATCATTCCGGCGATGCCGGCCGACCTTCCGAAAAAAAGATTCCTTTTGCCATTTTTGTCTTCGATCATTTCATAATCAATCAGGGTGCAGCCTAATTCAATTATCTTTTTCAGCATTGGCATATTATACTTCTGGCCTTTTATCGTATGGGAAAAGAATGCGTAAGTCTTGGAAGGCCTGAAAAAATCGACAGGCATTTCCTTTATGCCGAAGACAATCGGACATTTGGAAATATCCTCCTGTATTGCGGCTCCGGCTTTTTCATATTCTTCGTCGCTGAATATTCGTATTGGAGACGGCTGGACGGCGCACGAAATCCCATATTCAAGTTTTAACTCTTTGATTGCATCGGGAGTAAACGGCGCACGGCGTTCCCATTCATTTTTATCTTCCCGCCTGATTCCAAAAATATTTTTTTTACTCATTTCCTCTCCTGCGCCTCCGCGCTGTTTTGTTTTATATTGTTGCTGTGCTCCATTGTCTGAATGCTTCGCTCAAGCATTTCAAGCATGGAGTTGATTTCATCCATCGTCACATCAAGCGGCGGGCGCAAGCGCACGGTCTGTGTTCCCGCGCTCAGCATCAGCAAGCCTTCCTGTTCAAGGGCGATATCAAGCAGGAGAGTTTTTTCAGAGGCCCGGCGAAGAGAAAATCCCTGGTACAGACCCATTCCGCGAACATTGAATATAGTATCCTTATGATGCACGGCGATGTTCTCCAGCCCGGCAATGAGCGCCGCCGCCTTCTCCGGAACCTTCTCTATAAGTTTTTCATCCTCTACAATTTGCCATTCCCGGCAGAACCGGACCATGTCCGCCAGCGAGCCGCCCCAGGTGCTGTCAAGGACGCCATGATCTTTCATCGGATATAGCATAAAAATCACTCCGGCGCCGAATTTTTTTGCGGTAGCCACTGCCTGCGGCGGATAAGGCAGATCAAAATAATCGCAGGCGAATATTTTACCGGTCTGTCCGCCGGCAGTTTGTACTTCATCAAATCCGAGATAGACTTCATAGTCATGAGCAAGCCTGCTCAGGCCCTGGAAAAACTCTTTCTGGGCCACCCGGTGGCCGCCCGCGCCCTGAATTGGCTCTACAATGATACCTACAATTTCATCTTTGTATTGTTTAAGGCATTCTTCCACTATTTCAAGCGAATGTTCTGTATGGCCGGCATTAAATTCCGCAGACCGGCTTGTATCAATAAACGGGAACGGCGCTTGAATGTTGCCCGGTATAAATCCGCGGAAGTTTTTGGTTATTACCGGATCATGTTCAAGCTGCGTGATATTCAGCGCAAAAACCGTGCGGCCATGAAATGCGTGGTCGAAATAAAGAAACCGCCTCGTTTCCGGATGTTTCCCTTGCGTTATAATTTTCTGGTCATAAAGGTTGATCATATATTTCATCATGTTTTCGACAGCTTCAGCTCCGCTGTTTATCGTATATAGCTCAAGTTTTTCGTTTTTCATGCATGCCGGGGCTAACCGGTAAAGCAAACGATAATAATCCAGGCAGTAAGGCGTGAGAAAATCCGGATTAGGCACCTTATTATTTGCGGCAATGACCAGATTCTTTAAATATTCAGGATCCCGCAATCTTTTATGATTATAGCCTATTAGTTTGGCCCCGTAATGTCCTGCCCAGTCGAAAATCCGGTCTCCGTCAACTGTGACTAGCCACATGCCGGAGCATTTATCAATATCAAGCACGAAAGGCCAGGGGGCAACAATACAATATTTCTGAAGTTCGTCAATCATTGCTCTGCTTTTTACTCCCGTGAATCTTGACATTTCAGTTCTCTCCTTAAAAGGGTAAAGTTATCAAATAATCAGCTTTTCAGTTTCCTTGTCAAACAGATGAGCTTCCGGCATAAACAGCGGCAGCCCAATCTTATCTCCAACGGCATAAAATCATATGTTCAGCCGCAACGTCTCTTTCACGGTTTTCAACATAAAATCATATATCCAGCCGCAACGTCTCTTTCACGGTTTTCAGCACAAGCGTGGTGCGGCAGTCTTTAACGCCAATGTCGCCGAGCTTCTTGATTAATTCATTGTGCGAGTCAGGGTCTTTGGTCCTGACTTTCAGCATGTAGTAGAATTCGCCGGCGGCAAAATGCACTTCCTGCACTTCCGGCAGCTCCGCAATCTTACGGCCAATATCAAGCGAACCCGGCTTCTCGCCGGTAGCCACCAGAACAAAACTCGACATGCCGCAATCAACGGCACGGTTGTTGACCCGGGTCTCATAGCCCATGATGATGCCGTCATGTTCAAGCCGCCTGATCCGTTTCAATACCGCGGACGGCGCGATTCCGACCCGGCGGGCGATTTCGACGTTCGCCATTCTCGCATTTTCCTGCAAATGGCGCAATATGTCTTTATCTGTATTGTCCAGCATTTTAAAATATCCTTATGTTCTCTTTAATTGATATAATATATAATATAATTATCTGAAAGTCAAGTTATTTAGAATATTGTTCTAAATAATGGCTTAAAAGATCGCTGATTGTCTAATGAGAAAGCAGCGTGGCATTTTACCGGTTTATGCTTCCGGGCAATCGGGGTTTCTTCTAACTTGACTTTTAAACGAAGACATGGATTTTGCGGTTCATTATTTTAGAAATCAGTCGTTTTTAGACGAAATTTAGTTTGTTTGATGTAAAAAATTACAAAAATCTACTGAAAGAAGGTTTAACATCTGTGGTTTTTGATATATATTCCTTCACGATATTGTGGATTCTGTATTAATAAACAATTAGAACCCCGAAAAATATAGATGCGATTTCAATGTCCGTTTTGCCGCGGGATTGTGGCGGTAGATAATTCGCAAATGGGAGAAGAGGTGCAGTGCGGTCACTGTGACGAGATCGTCACCGTGCCGACTTCACGTCTTGCCACCGGCTCTGTAATCGCCGATTTCATCATCATGGAAGAACTCGGGCGCGGCGGGATGGGCGTGGTTTATCTCGCGCATCAAATCTCGCTGGACCGCCCCGCCGCAGTCAAAATCCTTCAGGAAAGCTATGCCAACAACGCGGAATTCGTAGTCAACTTTATCAAGGAAGCGCGTTCCGCGGCCAAGCTTAACCATCCGCACATTGTCCAGGCTTACGCCGTCGGCGAAGATGAAGGCATTTTCTATTTCGCCATGGAATACATCGACGGCGAAACCATGAAAGCGGTGCTGAGACGCGAGAAAATACTTACCACCGAAAAAGCGGTGACGATTATTCAGCAGATTGCCGAGGCGCTGGATTGCGCATGGAAAGAACAGAAACTGGTTCACCGCGACATCAAGCCAGACAACATCATGCTGACCAAAAACGGACGGGCCAAACTGGCGGACCTGGGACTTTCCCGCGTCGCCGGAGATGTCGAGGATGAAGACGAAGACGAAGTAATGGGCACTCCCCAGTATATCAGCCCGGAACATCTTACCGGTGCGCCGATGGATGTCCGCAGCGATATTTACAGCCTGGGCGCGACATTTTATCAATTTGTCACAGGCCGGTTCCCTTATGAAGGCAACTCCGCCACGGAAATCGCCAAAAAACACATCGAGGCCAATCTTGTCCCCCCGATCATAGTCAACCCGAAAGTTCCCGAAGCGGTCAGCCAGATCATCGTCAAGATGATGAAGAAGGACGTCGCCGAGCGCTATCAGGACGCCGAAGAACTGGTTGAGGATCTCCGGATGTTCCGGCGCGGCAAACTGCCGACTACTCTTTCCATGCCGAAAGTGTTCTCCACCAGGACCAGGGCGGTGTCCAAGAGCGCCGTGCTCAGTCTGCCGGGAACCGGTCCGCAGTCCGGCGCGGAAGTGCCGACCACCACGACCGGTTCGCTAAAACCATTATTTACGTCTACCACCACTACCTCCAGCGGCATGGTCTTCAGCGGACGCATGGATGATGAAATTCATGGCGCCCCCCGGAAAAAGGTGCTGCTCTGGACTGTTTTGACGATTACGGGAATTGTGGTGATCGCCGGTGCCGTTATCTGGATTTATGTGATTCCGATTCTGAAGAGTCCGGACAGCAAAAAAATCGTCACCCCGCCGCCGGTTGTTGTGAAGAATACTGCTCCCGTGCCGCCGCCGGTAAAAGTCAATAATGATGCCGAATACTGCGGCAAAATTGATGAAATGCTCCTGGCCTATACTAAAAATCCTGAAGACAAAGCAGGGTTTCTCGATAAAGCCGACAGTTTTATCGAGAAATATCCCCAGCCGGATACTGTCGTAAAGAAAGAAAAACTGAAAGACTTCCTCCGGGTATATGTTCCGCTCGACGAGAAAGCCAGAGTGCTGCCCGGTCGCCAGAAGCTCAGGGAGGCGCATCTCGCCGAAATTGATCTCCGCAAAAAAGCCGATGAGCGGTTACAGGCGGAAAAACGGCTGCAGGAAGAGCAGAGACGGAAACTTGAGCAGGCGGAAAAAGAAAGAAAGCGCAAGCTGGATGAAGAAAAACGCGCTCAGGAACAGCGCGTGGCGGAATATTTGAAATCGATCGGTAATAAACTGAACGGGATGACCGGAGTTTTTGTAAAATGTTGCGGTACCGCCGACGCCGCTGTTGCGGAAAAAACTTTTACGGAAGCAATTGCCGAGCCTTCCCGCGCTTCCGGACGCACTCAGAAAGAAAAAGATGCGGCCGGCAAACTGGCGGATTACAGCAAGAAACTGCTGGAGGCGCTTAATATCGGACGGCAAATGGATAATCTGCTTAAAAACAGCGGAACTGAACTGGAAGGCCTGCAGATTGAATATAAACGCGGCTCCCTTGGTCAAATCAAAAAGATCGAAAACGGTGTTCTCACCATAAAAATGATGCTCTCCGACGAGACTGAAGACGTCAAACTGTCCGATTTAAGAGAGTTCTATCTGACCAAACTAATCAACCGGGTTGAAAAAAAGAACAGCATCGTCAACGGATTTTTCTTCTATATGCTGTACAACGGCGAATATGACGGCGATCTGGAGAAGGCGGCCCCCGATGCGTTCTGGAAAGCTGAACTTCCTAAATTTGAACGTGCCTATTTCAAAGAGAAATTGAAAGGGGCGACCGAGGAACAGAAAAAAGAACTGCAGACCCGTTTCGGTACGCTTGAGTCTTTTAAAAAAGCATTGTCTGAAAAAGGCTGACGGGCCGGCCGTATGAAAATAATACACTTTTCCGATTCTCACGCAGGCGGCCCCGCCGAAGACTGGCTGGCATATCTGGACAAACGCTGGGTCGGCGTCTTCAATTACCGTTTCCGGCGCAGATTCCGCCATGATCAGGGCAAACTGCAAAAGGCCGTCGAATACATTCTTGATACACGCCCCGATGTTGCGGTATGCACCGGTGATTTGACTTCAACCGGACAGCCCGGTGAATTCGCCCAGATCAGAGAAGTTATGAAACCCCTGCGGACGTCCCGCATCCCCGTGATCTTTGTTCCCGGCAATCATGACTATTATGTGTATCGCGAAAATTGCGTCCGCGCCATGAAAGAGATGTGCCTTTTTATGAACAAAGGTGAATTCGGGTTTGATGATCTCCCGGTTGCCAGGGAGATCGCCGGGGTGCAGTTTATCATTGTCAACGAAAGCTGGCCTTCGAACCTCATCTCTTCATGCGGTTATCTCAAAAAAACTTCCAGCGATTTTGTTGAACGGTTATGCCGTGAAGAAAAAAAATGCCCGAGGATTATCGTCGGACACTATCCCCTGATTGAAGACCATCCGCTGCTCAGGGTCCGCCACCGGTTGTGGGGCCAGAAAAAAGTGCTGGAACTGCTCCTGGACAAACAGATTGATCTGTCGCTTTGCGGCCATGTTCATCTGCCTTACGAAAAAATCGACGAGACCGGCAGAGGCGAATACTGTGCAGGCTCTGTCACCAGGAACGGCTGTATGTCCGAAATCGATTACGACAAAGACCGCAACATTTTCTCCCTGAAAAAAATCGCACTGGCATAACCTGGATTATTATTCCGCAGCCGTTCCCCGATAAATTTTAAACCTGAAAAATGCAGTCGAGTCAGTTTGATGTTTTTTCGACTACAATTCCGGCAAAGTCCGGGACATTTCGCAGTGGAAGCCATAAGCCCGACAGACTGCCAGGCATAACGCATCCCCATTTGAGCTATTTCAATATCCTGCGCTTTAGGAGTCGTACAAAAATAACCTTTACATCTTCGCGATTCTCCCGGATGCCTTTGGGTTTGCCGGTTCGTTACATCCTGAATTCCCTAAAATTGTAACTACGCGTTGATATAAATATTGAAAATTAAGCGACAATCGCAAGATTGTCGCTTTATTTTTGCGCAATACATAGTTACATTATATATAATGTAACTATGGAGCTGATAAAATGTCAAGTCAAACACACCATCACAACAAAAAGACCGGCGTCACCTATGTGTATTCTGTCAAAAGTTACTGGGACAAGGAAAAGAAACGTCCAGCCAACAAGCAGGTCTGCCTGGGCAAACTGGACAAGGAAACCGGCGAGCTCATTCCTTCGAAACGCACCAATGGAATTGGCAAGCGTGCCGCGTCCGCTCCGGAAGTGACGGCGACTTCCCTGGTTGTCGGTCCGTATCTTCTGCTTGAAAAATTGACTGAGCAGACCGGCCTTGACTCAATGTTGAAGAAATGTTTTCCGGAACTTCATGACGCCATTATTAGTATGGTTTACTTCATTGTCCAGAAAGGACTTGCGCTGTCACACTGCGAACCGTGGAGCGCGGGGCATCTGCATCCATTTGGTGATATCATGCTCAGTCAGCGGATCAGCGAATTGCTGCCCCGCATTACAGAAGACGGGCGGCAGAAATTTTTGTCGCTATGGCTTTCCAAGCTGCTTGAAAACGATTATCTCTGCTATGACATTACTTCTGTGTCGTCATATTCAGCAAACAATGAATATGTCAAATACGGTTACAACCGCGATAAAGAACCGCTTCCTCAAATCAATCTGGCGATGCTGTTTGGCCAGAACAGCCGGCTTCCGGCCTACTATCGGCGCATGCCCGGCAACATTACCGACGTAGCTACATTGAAGACCACGATGCAGGCGCTGGACTTTCTCGGAAGCACAGCAATCCATTTCGTGCTGGATCGCGGCTTCTGCAGCGAAGACAACGTCGATGAACTGTTTAAGCGGAAACACAAGTTCACCATTGCCGTTCCTGCCGGACGCAAATGGGTTGAAAAGATCTTTGATCAGTATTATGAAAGTATTCAGTCACCAAATAACTATCTGCAGATTGACGACGACGAAGCATTGTATGTCAAAACCGTACTGCACAAATGGGGTAAAGACGGACGGCGTTCGTACTTGCACATCTACTTCAATGCCAGGCAGGCAGCCGAAGAGTTTGACCGCTTCACTCGCGAGTTGCTCAAATACAAAGACGAGCTGGCGACGGGCAAAAAAATCAAGGAACATGAAGAATACTACGATCGTTACTTTATCATAAAAGAGACTCCGAAACGCGGAATCAGAATATTGTTTAATGATGCGGAAATAGAGAAACATAGAAAACGTTATGCCGGTTTCTTCTGCATCCTCTCCAATGCCGTCAAACTGCCGCTGGAGGCATTGAATGTCTACCGCACCAAGGACGTCGTTGAAAATAGCTTTGACGACCTGAAAAACCAACTTGACATGAAAAGATTGCGGATACATACATCAGCGGCGATGGACGCCAGGATGTTCCTGCAGTTTCTGGCCCTGATCTACATCTGTCAAATCCGCAATGCCATCCAGAA
>Ga0172379_10003208_pt1 | contig 26623 bp, 28 predicted proteins | sample GrowelOW334metaG_FD_119756 | JGI IMG/M metagenome (GOLD analysis project Ga0172379, IMG submission 119756) | Groundwater microbial communities from an aquifer near a municipal landfill in Southern Ontario, Canada - Groundwater well OW334 metaG | ecosystem: Environmental > Aquatic > Deep...
AAATGGGAGTTTGAGGGGCGCCAGCTGTTTGAGGAGTTCGCACGACGAGTTCTGCCGTCCCTCAAAACCTTTTGGTTACTTTTCAGTTATGAAAAGTAATGCCAGCCCGGCGAGGGCATCGCTATTAAAATTTTGGCTAAAAACAGCCATTGCGAATACGCAAATTTTGCTAAGGTTAGCAAAATCAACCCTTTTACCCCTTGACAAGGCAGTCAAAAAGTGGTATACTTTGCAGTTGTGAAAAATAAAGGATATCCAGTTAATGGGTATCTTTTTAATTTGCAAAGATATGACCAACAAACAAATCACTCAGTCTTTAATCAGCTTTATAGTAGTTATCGTGGGTATGGCAACTTTTGCCATTAATCCTGGTACTGCTTTTGCTGAAACTACCAGTACTGAGTTAATGAGTGTCTTTAAACCAACTTCGCACTATGCCAAACAAATTGTCGTAGGTGCCGCTACCGTAAAACCAGTTGATCAAGAATTGATTGATGGTGAGCGTATTCAACGTTTGGAAAATTATTTCACTCGTCGTGACATGCCTCTCGCTGGTCACGGTGCCGAATTTGTTGAAGCCGCCAAGAAATGTAAAATCGATTGGCGATTACTCCCAGCGATCGGTGTTCGTGAATCATCTGGTGGTAAACACCTTTTGAATAACAACCCATTTGGTTGGGGTTCAGCTAAAATTAAATTTGCTGACTTTACTGATGCCATCGACGGCGTAAGCGACAACTTGTGTGGTTTTAATCCAAATACCGCTCGGTATTATGGAGATAAAACTACCTTTGAACGGTTGTGGGCTTACAATGGTACAGTGATGCCTACCTATCCAAAAGAAGTGATGGATATCATGGACATGATGTAAATTGAAAAAAACTGCTTCTGAAAAGAGGCAGTTTTTTATTGACAAAATAGCTTTTGAAAGTTACAATAGGCCAGCATAAAATGACAAAGTCTAAAGTCCAAAGTCTAAAGTCGTAATTAGCGACTATCACTGCCGCCTTAGCTCAGTTGGTAGAGCGACGGTATCGTAAACCGTAGGTCCGGGGTTCAATTCCCCGAGGCGGCTCCAAAATCAGTACTTCTTTTAAAATTTATCACCCCGCCTCTCGCGAGAGGCGGGGTTAGTTTGTCCACAATACTTTCTTTTTTTAATCTGTGCTATAATAAGAACATTGAAATTCTATGATTGCCCTTCACGGAGTAACCAAATTTTATCAAAAATCAGCGCCCGTACTCGACGACGTTAATATCACCATTAAAGCTGGTGAATTTGTTTCGGTTGTCGGACAAAGTGGCGCCGGTAAAACCACTCTCGTCAAATTGCTCATTGCCGAAGAGCGACCATCCAAAGGTCGCATCGAGCTGGGGGGTTGGGATATCACCGATATTAAGTCGAACGTGGTGCCATATTTACGGCGTCAGATTGGTGTTATTTTTCAAGATTTTAAATTATTGCCACAGAAAACCGTTTTTGAGAACGTTTCGTTTGCGCTCGAAGTGGCGGGTGAACCGAGTAGCCGTATCGCCTTGGTAGTTCCACAGGTTCTTCATCTCGTGGGTTTGGGAAATAAATTTCAGCGCTATCCCAGTCAGCTCTCCGGTGGTGAACAGCAACGCGTCGTTATCGCGCGTTCACTCGTTCATCGACCAAAAGTTCTCATCGCGGACGAGCCCACCGGCAATCTTGATTCCATTAATACCGAAGAAATTATTCAAATATTAAAAAAGATCAATGAGTTTGGTACGACGATCGTGCTCGTGACGCATAATCGCGAAGTAGTAAACGCCTTGCGTCAGCGGGTCATTACTCTTGCTGACGGTCGGGTTATTAACGACGAAGTCGAAGGAAAATATACATTATAAATTGTATGAACTCACTTGGACGCATAATTAAATTTGCTTTTCAAGATATCGGCCGCAATCTCGGTTTGTCTTTCATGACGGTTTTTATTTTGGTGCTCATGCTTTTGTCGGTGAATACCCTTTGGTCGCTCGACACAATTACCAAAGCGGCAGTGCAATTGGTGCGCGAGCAGGTGACGATTAGTTTTTATTTATCTCCAACCGTCAAAGATAGTAATGTCAACGAATTAAAAACCTATATTAGTACTTTTCCGGAAGTCAAAGAAATAAAAGTTCTTACTCGTGAGCAAGTGTTGGAATCTTTTAAAACTCGTCATAAACTGAGCACTGAAGTATTACAAGCATTGCAAGAGCTCGGTGGTAATCCGTTTGGTCCGACCATTACCGTGCGCACCAAGGAGCCGGGCGATTATACCAAGATTATTACCGCTCTCAGCGTACCGGAATACGAACCGCTGATTGATGGTAAAAGTTTTGAAGGCAACGAATCGGCGCTGGATAAAATTCAAACAATCACCACTCGCATCGAGCGTATCGGTCTTGGTTTGTCGTTACTTTTTGCCATTATCGCATTTTTAATTATATTTAATACGATTCGCGTATCCATTCAAACTCAACGCGTAGAAATAAGTATCAAACGCCTAGTTGGCGCGAACAATTGGTTCATCCGTGGGCCGTATTTGTTGGAAGCATTTATTTTTACAATCATCAGTATCGGTCTTACTATTTTGGCGGTATTTAGCGTGGTACCAATTCTTGATCGTTATATTGGCGTAGTATTCTCCGACCGTTTCTCCTTGACAAATTACTACATGTCGAATATGCTGTACCTGTTCGGAATGCAAGCCGCCGCCGTCCTCATTCTCACGATAATTTCCAGTCTTTTGGCGATGCGGAGACAGCTTAAAGTGTAGTAGACTCCTCACTAAAGGTTCACCAGCCTCTGGTTGGTAAATTTTTTTTGAGGAAGAAAACATATTCGGGGATCGTCTAATGGCAGGACAATGCCCTTTGAAGGCATTTATCTTGGTTCGAATCCAAGTCCCCGAACAAATTAAAAAATGGCATTTCTAGCCATTTTTTAGTTTACCCCTAGCCAAAAATGATATTTTGTGCTATACTAGTCGCATGATTACAGACTTCAATACCAAACTTCGTGTTTGTGCGATGTTTGGCAATGTGTATTACGATCTTACTTGTCTATAAAACGGCTGAGTTGAGCCATTATATAGCTAGCGTATGCATTGTTTCATAAACCAGCCTTTGTCTGGTTTACCTCTTTTTTATTCTTTTCGTAACGTAAAACTATGATGACACAGTCACCAAAAAATCCCCAAACTCCCTTCGTTCCTCAAGCTTCGCAAAAACCTTTAACGCCTCTCGAAAATCGTTCTGGTTTTCACGGTCTTGGTATTGCACCGAAACTGGTTGCTATTCTTGAACAACTTAACTACACCACACCTACTCCTATTCAACGTCAGGCCATTCCGGTAGCTGTCACTGGTAAAGATGTGGTAGGTATTGCGCAAACCGGTACCGGCAAGACCTTGGCTTTCGGCGTTCCAATGATTCAGCGGTTATCGCAGAGTCAAGGAATCGGTCAGGGTCTCATTATGTTGCCAACTCGTGAACTCGCTTTGCAAGTTGAAGAAGCATTACAAAAATTTGGTCGTCAACTCGGACTCAAAACTGCCGTTCTTATCGGTGGTGCTTCGATGTACGCCCAGGTTCAGTCTTTACGTCGCCAACCGCATATTATCGTTGCCACTCCCGGTCGTTTGGTGGATCATATGGAACATAAAACTGTCGCTTTAAATAATATTAAAATTGTGGTGCTTGACGAAGCCGATCGTATGTTTGATATCGGTTTTGCGCCACAAATTAAGCGCGTGCTAAAACTCGTACCACGCGAACGCCAAACGATGCTTTTTTCGGCAACCATGCCTCCTGCCATCGCTCAGATGGCCGCGGAGTTTATGTCACTGCCACTCCGCATTGAAGTGGCTCCTGCCGGTACGGCCGCTCAGCAAGTGGAACAAGAAATTTTCATCGTTCCCAAAGAAATGAAACAACAATTACTTGATAAACTTTTGACCGATTACCACGGCTCCGTCTTGGTATTTTCCCGCACCAAACACGGCGCCAAAAAAATTAACTTAGCCATTCGCGCCATGGGTCACAGCTCTTCGGAAATTCACTCCAATCGCACCCTGGCTCAGCGCAAAGAATCATTGTTAGGATTCAAAACCGGTAAATACCGCGTTCTCGTGGCTACCGATATCGCCGCGCGCGGAATTGATGTTACCGGTATCGAGCTGGTTATCAATTATGATTTACCGGACAATTCTGAAGACTACGTCCACCGCATTGGTCGTACCGGTCGCGCCGGTCGCAACGGTACCGCGGTCTCTTTTGCCGCTCCCGATCAACGCATGGACATTCGCAGTATTGAACGCCTGATCAAAAAAACCATTCCAATCACTGCTCTTCCAGTATTACCACCCCGTCGCAGTCAGCCACCGCAACCCGCTTATGAATCGCGCGGTGGTTTCAACGCGCATCACCGTCCTGATCGTTTTAATTCTTTTCAGCCACGCTCTGTCCAACGACCCGTTCAGCGACCTGCTCAACGTCCTGGTCAACGTTCGGACGGCAACCAACCATTTCCTGGTAATTACCCACCACGCCGTAAAACTTTCAAACGATTTTAGTTTGATTGGATACAAACATGAATAAAGTCACTGTTAAAAACGCTGGAATAAGTTTTCAAGTTTTTATTCGCGATAGCGCTGACGAAAGCGTGGTGGCGGAAATTTTTAAGCACCACGAGTATCGCGCGGCGGAGGAAATAATCAAAAATGCCACTTTTCCCATTATTGACGTCGGCGCTCACGCCGGCTTTTTTAGTCTTTACGTTCGGTCGCTCAATCCTACCGTCCAAATTATCGCGGTGGAGCCCGAACCAAACAATGTTGCCCAACTCCAAAAACATTTTAAAGAAAATTCGATTAGGAATGTTGATATTATTGAAGCGGCGATAGCCGGTAACACTGGCACTCGTCCATTTTATCAGTCACTTGATAGTCACAATCACTCATTATTAACGCCCACTGACTCGGCGATTACGGTACCGACTTTAATATTGTCTGGTTTATTCAAAAAGTGTATAATAAAGCGTAGTAGTCTTTTGAAGCTTGATATTGAGGGCGCGGAGTATGAAGTATTTTTAAATACCAAACCGGAATTGTTTAAAAATATTGGCGCGATAATACTCGAGTATCACACGGTGCCTGGCGAAGACTACAAAATGCTTGAACTGTTACTCCGAGAAAATGGTTATAGTGTCCGGCATTTCCCATCAAAATTTGATAAAACCATGGGCATTTTCTTTGCCCAACGTAAATTAAAATAATTTTTATGGAGGAACATAAAGCATGGGTGGTGGCAGTAGACATGGGATATGGTCACCAGCGGGCCGCTTATCCACTGCGTCATTTGTCTCCGACTGGAAAAGTACTCATTGCCAATAATTATGCTGGTATTCCCCACCATGATTTCCGAGTATGGAATGACGGACGAAGAACTTACGAATTTTTTTCGCAGGCTAGCAATTGGCCAATCGTGGGTGGAGCGATTTTTAGCGCCCTTGATTCTCTTCAAAAAATCGCGCCGTTTTATCCATTCAGAGATTTATCCGCGCCAACTATTCAAGTTCGTCAAACTTATGGACTTATTCATCGTGGGTTAGGACGTGATTTGATCGAGCAACTTAACAAAGAAAACATTCCCTTAATTACCACTTTTTTTACGGTGGCGTTTGCCGCTGAGGAACATAAATTTAAGAACGAAATCTACGTGGTCATTTGTGATAGTGATATTAGTCGCGCTTGGGTCGCTGAAAATCCACAGAAAAGCCGAATAAAATATTTAGCGCCTTGTCGCCGGGTAGTAGAGAGATTAAAAATGTATGGTGTAAAGGAACATAATATATTTTTGACCGGGTTTCCTTTACCTCAGGAAAATTTAGGTGATGAACATTTTAAAACCCTAAAAAGTGATTTACTCGAGCGTATTATAAATCTTGATCCAGAAAAGCGTTTCCGCACTCGCTTTGCCGATACTATTCGTAAATATCTTGGTGATCCACGACTAGAAGAGCGTCACAGTCATCCGCTTACTCTCACTTTTGCCGTTGGTGGTGCTGGTGCACAACGCACTATTGCTAAACAGATTTTACTGAGTTTGCGTGAAAAGATTCAAAAAGAAGAAATTAACCTAAATCTAGTAGCGGGTAGTCGCAACGACGTTTATAGTTTTTTCAAACGCGCTATTATCAACGCTCACCTGGTAAAGAATTTTGGCCGTAACCTTAATATTATTTACGCCGCCCACAAAGAAGATTATTTCAAAACTTTTAATGAAACACTTCGTACTACCGACGTGCTTTGGACTAAACCTAGTGAATTAGTGTTTTATTCGGCACTTGGTTTGCCAATTATTATGGCCCCATCCCTCGGGTCGCAAGAAGATTACAATCGCACTTGGCTCAAAACCGTGCAAGGTGGTATTTCGGGAAATGATCCGCGCTATACTCATGAATGGCTTTTTGATTGGGTAAAGTATGGTTGGCTCGCCAACACTGCTATGTCAGGGTTTTTGGACGGACGTCAGTTTGGTGTACAAAATATCGTCGATGTGGTTTTTAAAGGCATGAAAGATCCTTCACTGGATGATAGTTTGTTCTAAATTAAATTCAAAAAAGTCCCCCGATGTACATCGGGGGACTTTTTATTTTCCTTTCGCAATACTTTCACCAGCCGCTCGCCCGGTAGCCCAAGCCGCCTGTAAATTAAATCCACCGGTAAAACCATCAATGGCCAGGATTTCACCGGTGAAGTATAAACCGGGGCAAAGTGTTGATTCGAGTGTTTGTGGGTTAATTTCAGCGAGATTCACGCCACCAGCGGTCACAAATTCATCACCAGCGCCTCGTAGTACCGCTTGCAGTGGTAGGCGCTTCAAGATCTTGATAGCCGAGTGTAACTCAGCATTATTGACTGCGGCGTTGGTTTTTTCCAGTGTCAGATTAAATTCTTTGCCGAGCATTTCCGCGAGCGAACGCGGTATATATTGATGTAGGGTGGTTTTAAAATTTCTTTTGGGGTTTAGTTCGGTGTATTTCCGCAACTCTTTAAACAAGGTTTCACTCGTCACGTCTGGTACCAAATCAATAAAGATTGGTAAGGGGTTTTTGAGCGAGTATTCTTCGAATGCTACGAGTGAAGATAGCGCAAAAACCGTTGGACCGCTGATACCATGGTGGGTAAAAAGGAACGGTCCGGTGCGTTGGTGCATTTTTGTTCGGCCCGCGTGTATAGTTGCTCTTGTGAAGGAAAGTCCGGAAAGTTGTCGTGGCCATTTTTCTTTTGTAATAAAAGAATTTAGGCTGGGAGCCAGTGGCGTGATCGTGTGTCCAAATGACTCAGCGATGGTGTAACCGTCTCCCGTCGAACCGGTGTGTCGGTACGCTTGTCCACCCAACGCCATTACTACTTTATCGACAATGAGGGACGATTGTTCTTTGAAGTTAACAATAAATCCCGGAGTAGGGGAAGCGGTTTTTTCAATTTTGGTAACGGAATGTTTGGTCAAAATTTTAACTTTACCGTTAGCAAAAATTTGTTCAAAAGTTTTAACAATATCCTTACCATCATCCGATTGTGGAAATACGCGCAAATCTTCTTCACATTTGAGCGGTACGCCGTGGTCCAGAAACCATTGATAAACATCCGTAGGTGAAAAACGGTGCATACTGGAAATGAGAAATTTTTCTCCGCGGGGGTAGCACTGCAGAACCGTTTTCAGATCAGTAATACCCGTAGTTACGTTACAACGTCCACCGCCGGAAAGGATCACTTTTTTACCAAGTTCTTCATTTTTTTCAATCAAAAAAATACGCGCTTTTGGCATCTGTTCACAAATTGTAACCGCGCACATCATCCCCGCCGCGCCGCCACCGATGATGGCAATCTTCATAGAATGAATTTACTAAAGTAGTATAGCATAGTTCAATTTTACTCCCCAGTCAATAGGGGGTTGGTGTAATGTAGAAATGGTGCTAGTATACGAACATATGCAAATACCGTATCGAAAATCCGGAAAATACAGCAATCTGATTCCTGATCCGCTCATTACTAAGCAAAAGTACGAAGAGTTGGAAGCTAAATTGGAAAAATTAAAATTGAAACAACCTTACGCCGCCGCGGAAGTTAGCCGGCTCGCCGAGTTGGGTGACTTTTCGGAAAATGCCGAGTATCAACTGGCCAAAGGAAAATTACGTGGTATCAATAATGCAATTTTACGGCTAGACAATCAGCTTCATCAGGCCGAAATCATTGCACCGCAAACAAAATCTGATATTGTGCGGTTGGGAAGCACCGTAACTGTTTCAAAAAATGGCATTGAAAAAAAGTATCAGATACTTGGTTCTGCTGAGACCAAACCACACCAGGGGATTATTTCCTATCATTCACCCATTGGCGAGGCGTTAATGGGAAGCTCTGTTGGTGATATCGTCACCGTCAAAATTGGCGCAGAAAATGTTGTTTATACCATTATTGTCATAAAATAAAAAGTTGCCAATTGGCAACTTTTTTGGTGCCGGATTCAATCAAAATAAAATAAATTTAGGAAATAGCGTCGGTTTTATCTCGACTGCGTTTTTCCATCCCGCTGTGAATAATGATTTTGTTTGCTTTTGTTTGTTTCAAATGAAAAGGCTTACCGGTGGTTCTGGTTTTTTTACTTGTATTGTTGTCTTTAACCGGTTTTAATTTTTTTAATTGGTCGATTTGTTTTTTATACCATTTCATACGTAAATATTTAGCATTGATTTAATTAGATTTTTTTAGGAAATATCATTGATAAAATGATCGATGAAAAAAGCGCGAACATAATAATTCCAAATGAAACAAAAGAAGAAATATGTATCCCCACTATTCCGGAAAGCATCTTTATTCCTATGAATAATAGTATAATGGCTAAACCTTTTTGTAAATGATGAAAACGTCGCAAAACACTTTCAATCAAAAAGAATAGCGCGCGCAGACCCATAATAGCAAAAATATTTGAGGTAAATACGATAAACAAATTTTGCGAGATGGAAAAAACCGCGGGTATGGAATCAACGGCAAAAATAATATCCGTGCCTTCAATCAGTAACATGATTAAAAATAATGAAGTAAACATGAATTTACCGTTTTCACGGCTAAAAAACTGGCCATTATGATGGTTGGCCGTAAAGGGCAAAAATTTGTGGGCCAATCGCACGATTGAATTATTTTTGAAATCAATATGTTCCTCTTTTTTATCCCATAATAATTTTATTCCGGTATAGAGCAGTATTATTCCAAAAATATACAAAACCCAGTAAAACTGATGAATAATATACGCGCCAGCGCCAATAAAAATCGCGCGAAAAACTACGGCGCCCATAATTCCCCAAAATAAAACTCGATGATGGTATTTTTCTTCCAGTTTAAAGTAACTAAATATTAGCATGATGACAAATAAATTATCAACCGATAACATTTTCTCAGTCACATAGGCGCTCACAAATTCCGCCGCCAATTCCTTGCTTAAAAATAAAAAAATTAACAAACCAAATACTAGGGATATGGTTATCCAAAATATCGATTGGTAAAGAGCGGTTTTGAATTCCACTTTGTGGCTTTTTCTATTAAAATAACCAAGATCAACGATCAGAAACCCTACAATAATAAGACCAAACAGTATCGATAAATTTGTCTGCGCGTCCATAATTCATTAAATAATAAAATTTAAAAAAACCAGAATAAACCGGTTTTAATTAATATTGATTCATCGCTTCAAAGCGCTTTCGATTGGAAAGACCTGTCACTTTGTCGCTCCTCAATATTCAAGGTTCGTACAGTGTAACAAAAAAATGATAAATAGGCAAATTTTTCAGTAAAATTACTTATGTAGTTCGGTATGAGGCGAATTTAACGGATCCCAGTGTCACAAGTGATAGCTATGACGGTGACAGTATTTGCCTTCACCAGCACTTCACTTTCCGCGCACATTGGTAAAAAACTATTAGTTCGTGGTAAAACCTTCAGAAGGTAGGTTGTTGGTGGCAGATTCACCAAAAAATTTCCGTTGACGTCGGTTTTACTACTCATCACTAAAAAACCATTGCTTTTTAATTTAACACTAACTACGGCATCCGCAAATGGCGTATCGCCACATTTTGGGTCTGGTGGAATGCGTTGTACCGGACAAGTTGGGCCAATGAGTACTGACCCTTTGATACCACTTACACTCACACTCGCAGATTTTTCGGTAATAATTATCGTGGCGGTACTGGTAGTGGCTCTATCCAATGTAAAGTTATAACCACCAGCGCTCGCTTCTTTATTGCGCACTGTGCCAATCCGAATTTCTTCCGAAAATCCTCGGTGACCAACTTCCAACAAGGCAGAAAGTTCTCCTTGCCAAATACAGACCTGGTCGATCTTGCATCGTGAATCGTTGATTGATTTAAGTGTCACCGTGAGACCGTTGGTAAAATCGATAGTCTTGCCAATACTGATGGCAATCGGTGTGTCAAAATTAATTTGTGGTTGAGTCGGAACTGGACAAGCAGTAAACTCACAATTCGGTCCGGTCCTACTCACTGCCGAACCATCCGAACATAATTTTGCTTCCATCGTGCAGGCTCTTTGGGGAGGGGAGACCGCTCTATTTTTTGCGTACAAATAACCACCAGTACCAACAGCGAGCACAGCGACAATAAAAATTACAGGTAAAAGCGAAAAACCTTTGGTATTGAATTTCATATTACTCATTGTTTCCGTTTGATTTAACTGTCTATATTTACCTTACCACGTGGCCAAACTTTTCGCTATAGAGTAATAAAAAATAGCTATTTCGTCGTCATGAAATTATACCAAGGAAGGTTTTCCGATAATGTATTACCATTTTCGGCATCCGCGGTGATGATTCTTTCTCTGTTAAACGGAATAATTCCGAATAGTTTTCGGCGTTCCTCGATTTTCATATCGTAGACTGCTTTCGCGTTTTCTTCTTTCAATTCAATGGTTTTTGGCGTCAGACCGAGCTTCTCTGTCACTTCACTAGCCGACATTTTAACATCAACGCCGCCCACGCTTAATACGTTTTCTTTGATCATAACCGCTTCCGTGTTTACTTCCAGTCCTTTATCTCGAATAAGTACTTGGCTTTCCGTGGGCTCCACGCTTACCGGTCTATCCCCAACGTTGACAAGCATTTTCTTCTCCGTAGTTTTTACCGATATTTCGTCGGCTTTAATCTCTCCCCGGCTTACTTTCACTTCTTTTACTAAGGTATTGAGTTCGCTTACTTCCAGCTCTTGTCTGCTTTTTATTAAATTGGAAATAAGTCCGTCTATTTCATCTCTTAACGTTTTAAGTTCTTCTACTTGTCTTGCTTCCCCGGTCGCGGAGACGGCTTTTTCAATCCTAGCTTTGTAATAATTACTAATTTCCTCCCCCGACTCAACCACCACCGGCTTCGTTGTTTCTGCGATAGACGCCGACCCGGTGATCGCGGTAATTCTCGGCATGGCAGGTGTTTTTTCGTTACCATCACACTGTCCTCTTACCTTTTCAATACCGAACGAAAGTTCTTGTGTAATTTTCTCAATTTCTTCCCGCGAAAAACCGCTTTTCTTTAAATCGTCATTATTTAAGCTGTTAATTTTTTTATAATAGGCAATTTTAGTTTCCCATTGCGCGACTTCGTTACAATGATTTATCGATACGGCAACTGGTATATTTTCTATTGCTATCGGCTGGGACGTTGGCGTTGACTGCGGAGCCGGTGTTGGCGCCGGCCATGGAACTACCTTCGGGGTTGGTTGTGGAGCATTACGAATACATTCATTTTGTTGTGTTGCGATCTGCTGTTTTAACTCAATCATTTCTTTATTTATCAGTTCCGTTCTAACTTTGTCTGATTCTGATTTTTGCAACTCAAGAATAAGCTGATTATATTTCTGCATCAGATTGTCGCTAATATAACATACGGAAGTCGCCTTTGGTATTTCTGTTGATTTTATTGTTGTGGGTGGAAGAGGAGTCGAAATAATGCCACTCCCACCGCCACCTTCGGCACAAATAGTAGAAGCCGATGTAATATTCGACCACCCACCCCATCCTCCGCTTGAACAGTGATTTACGCACGCCTCGTTTGCGTATTGATTCCACAAATCGGCCGGCTTACACGAACTTGCTGACCCCAAAGTAACTTCAGAACCATCAAAACATTTAACAAAAACATTTTTGTACACGCCGGCGCCACACTCATTACAAAATTTAGTAGTACTCAACCCGCATTTTGTATTTGGAGAAATGGTAACAGGTGCCGGCACAGTAATGCCAATTCCTATTGGTTTTAATATTGGTGTTTCGTAAGTTGTCGGCGCCGGTGTTGGTGCTGTAGAAACTGCTCCAGCCCCTCCTCCGGTATTACCTCCGAAAGTAGTTGGCACCGGTACTTTTGTGGGTTGCGGGCAATCCTTTGGACAATTCTCATATGTATCAGTACCGTTACAAATTGCATCACCGCAAATTAATGCATATCCACAATCAATTGGACAACCTCTTTCATCCGATTGGCAGATTTTATCTCCGCAATAAACAGAAGGAACTTCTGGTTTAGGGCAATCTTGCGGACAATTCCAATCTGTTTCAGTACCACCACAAATTCCATCACCGCAAACCCACGGATATCCGCAATCCACTGAGCAACTACTCTTACTCTCTGTTGTTTGGCAAATTTTATCTCCACAAGTACCCCATCTTATGGTTGTAGGTTGTGAACAATCTTTTTCACAAGTGGCGGTTGTTTCACCAATATCGCACTTCCCATCACCGCAATAATATGCCGAAGTCGGAGTAATTGTTTGTGAAGGGGAGGCTGTCGTGACCGGTTGAATTGACGAAACTGGAGTTTCTGAAGTTTGCGCCAATCCGATAACGGGAAACATAATTAGACCTAAGGTCAATAAAATTGTTGTAGTTTTCATAATATAATTGTGATTAAAAAAATGGATAATTCATCTTCATTTTAAGTATACCACAAAAACAAGAAGTAGACTCTTAAGAGTGTTTTATTTTACTGAGGAGATAATGAAGAAATAAGGCAAGGATAGACCAGTAGAGAGCAAACACAGCGACAACAAATGGCGGTGGGGGATCATCACGCAAAAAATCGGTAGAAAGCAGCATAGGTCCTATCAAAACAATTTTGATGGGCAATTGAATTTTATATCCAGCACTTTTCCAACCTATAAGTGGATCCGTTCCCAATAGAAATTCGTCTTTCTGAGGAAAGAGTCGGACGTCTGGTCCAAAAAGTGAGTTAGAGACAAACTGAAAGGCAAATCCAAAAATGAGAAAGAGTATAATAAATTTTGTTTTAGAAATATTCATATACTTTAAATTGTATCACTTTATATACAAAATACAACCTATTTTAAGGTTGTATTTTGATCGGCTCCCGGGGTCGGATTCGAACCGACGACCAATTGGTTACACTTGTCTCTTTGTTTCCAAAAAGGGTGGACTATATCATCACCCAGACTGAGTCGGGGTGCAAGGTGCTTCCCAATCCCGATTGTGTCGGGATAAGTACTCCCTTTCGGGATAGTCTCTGAACCTTTCCCGACATAGTCGGGACTCGGCTGCGGATTGCCATATTCTTTCGAAATTAGGGTTCCCGCAATTCTCCTTGTTTTTCAATCTCCATTACTGGAGAAAGCTGCGTTATACCATCATGCACTTCTTTGTGACGGTCGGAATATTTCCTTTTATCTTTGACCATAGGTCAAGATTTATGTTCACAGCCAACTGCGCTACCGCTGCGCTACCCGGGAATTAACTAGCCATAGTATAAATAAATTTTCTTAAGCTGTCAACCGTGTCATTTGCTGGCGCAAGGTCTTATTATGTAGTATAATAAACACCAGTAGATTATTTATAAATAAAAATATGCATAAGAAAATTCAAGTTTTAGCGTCAGCGGTTTTAATGGTTGTCGCTACCGGCGCGGTCATTTTGCCACCAATGGTTGCCGAAGCCGCTACTGCACCATCGACCTATGGGGCAATGGTTGAAAGTTGGTATGAAGGTTGGAGTCGTTTATACGTCGAATTTCGTTATAATCCAAAACAATACGAAGTAAAAGAGGGGATAGATTTGACCGCTATAATAAACAAGCAAACTCAGGAGATGATAACCATTAAATCTTCCTATGAGGGCGGTCGTGGTTTTACGCCGGCGGATTATTGGGCCGAACAAGACCCTTGTCCAAGTTGTACTTTAGCAACCAATGACAAAATCAAAGGAGTCACCAATCTGACCACTTATTTTGACGAGGAAAATGGTGTTAGATATTCACTATTCAATAAAAATGATTTTCTTTTTGTCATTGAACGGCCAAATTATGACAAAAACGCCACCGCAATTGTAAATAGTCTTACGTTTACGAATCCCGCCAAAAGTAAACGTTTTTCCTCGACTAATGTTGCTTTAATTGGACAATACGATATGGAAGATGATACCAATTGCAGTTATCGTGGCACTCTGGTTTCCCGACCAATTATTAAAACTCCACAGGTACTCGCCGCGGCGCTGACCAATTTATTTAAAATCCATGCGTCATTCAATGATGGCAGTCAATCGTTCACCAATGTTATTGCCAAAACAAATTTACATTTTCAAAAAGTTACGGTTGCGAGCAAGATTGCCAAGATTTACCTCACTGGGGATGCCGATGGGTTAGAAGGAACTTGCGATTATCCTTATTTGACTGCCCAACTCGAAGAAACCGCTCTTCAATTTCCTACCGTAAAAAAGGTGCAGATATTTCTCAATGGCAAGCGCTTTAGTGCTTAATGGGTAGATTATTATAAAATTGTATTATTCCAACCCATCAACTTGTCTGGTGGGTTTTAAATTTTTTTAGGTCTTATTAGTTAAGATGGTGTTTTGACATATTGAAAGGAATTAATTATACTGAATTTACTCTCTAATAAGCACCTTTTCCATATTTTGTTGCGTGATAAGCAATATATGTCGCCAAATTTACTCAAAGACATTCCGACGCGTAATTTTTTGTCATATTTCTCGAGACTTTTTTATCGTAGCATAAAAGATGTTTTTTCGCGTATTAAAAAACTTGAAAGTCATGAGTTGGTTGTTGATGCAAAAGCGGTCCAAATTTGGATGGTGGGGCATGCTACAACATTGATAAATATTTTTGGCACTGTTATTCTTACCGATCCCGTCCTAGTTCATGCTTTACCACCCAAACGATTGGTAGCACCGGGTTATCTTGCGAGTGATTTTCCACCACTGGATTATATTATGGTGTCTCACGCCCATTTTGATCATTGTGACAAGCGCTCACTCCGTCGTTTGGCTGGCAAAACTAAGACTATCATCTTACCACGCAATTGTAGTGACATAGTTAAAGGAATGGGTTTTAAAAATGTGATTGAACTCAATTGGGAAAAAAGTCTTAAAATTAACGACGTCACTATTACAGCGTATCGCCCGGAACATTGGGGTAAACGTTGGCCATGGGAACGGATTGATCGTGGTTTTAATTGTTATTTGATTGAGAAAAATGGTCAAACAGTTTTTTTTGGTGGAGATACCGGGTATGGCGAATATTTTAAGAGTATTAGCGTAAAACACACGATTGATTTTGCTTTGTTACCAATCAGCGCTTATAACCCAGCCAATCTTCGTCCCCATCATATGAATCCCGCCGAAGCACATCAGGCTTTTCTTGATTTGCGTGGCAAGCATTGTATCCCCATTCATTGGGGAAGTTTTCGTTTGGCTCTGGAGCCAATGTCCGAACCGCCAAAATTGTTTATGGAGTTGGCGAAATTATCGGGAAACCTAGAAAAAATTCATTTATTACACAATGGGCAGAGTTTTAGCTATTCCCCAGAAAAGATTTTATCATGAGATTGGTAAAAAAATTTTATTGTGATACAGTATTGGCAAGCTAATGTATTATGAATTTATGAAGAAATTAACAGTTGGATTGGGAATGGTGTTTTTCTTGGTTATTGGTGGTGCCGGATGTGGTTCTTCTGAGCTTATCACTCCGCTTCCAGCACCGGTGACGAGTACGATTGATGTGAATCCTGTGGTCATAAGTTCACCTGCAGAACCGATTTTAGTACCAACAAGTACCAATCAGACGTCAACGATAAAATCCACGACCAGTAAAAACGTTCGCAATTTATCACTAAAACCATTTGCTGAAGTAAAAAGTCCTCTTGTTTTAACCGGTCAGGCTAAAGGCTGGTATTTTGAAGCTTCATTTCCGGTAGAGTTGCAAGATGCGAATGGTCACGTGTTGGCAACTGGCGCGGCTCAAGCAGAAGGTAATTGGATGGTTAGTGGTTTTATTCCTTTTCGAGCTGAGCTCACGTTTCGCGTGACTGCCACCACTACCGGTGTTTTAGTACTCAAAAAGGACAATCCATCCGGTATACCGAAGTACGATGAATCAGTGCGTTTACCGCTAACATTAAAACCGGGCGCCGCCGAACAGCGAGTAATAAATTTGTATTATTACCGTGCTAGTAACGACATCGGCGATGACGGTAACCAAAAATGCAGTACCGATGGTTTGGTTGCTCTGACACGCACCATTCCATTAACTATGACGCCGTTGCAAGATGCTATAAATTTGTTAATAAATTATAGTCCGTATGGTTATGAAGCCGAGGAAGGTGTAACATCCGAATTTCCACTGAGTGGTTTTTCACTTGTTTCGGCGACGCAAAAAAATGGTGATTTTATTGTTACCTTTACCGCGCCCGGTCCGTCAGTAAATCTTACCGCGTGTCAAAAGAACATATTGAAATATCAAATTGAGGCAACAGCCAAACAATTCGATACGGTAAAATCACTAAAACTTTTTCCCGAAAATTTATTTCGAAATTAATAAGTTGCTATGAACTTCCATTTAATTTTTGTTCACTTCCCCATTGCTTTGTTCACGATTTACGCGTTACTGGAATTAGTATCGGTGAAAAAACTGAGAGAGTTGTCGTATTGGTTCTATATCAAAGCGTTAATGGTAATTGTTGGCGCTGGTTCGGCTTTTGTCACCCTTCAAACCGGTGAGGCAATCGAAAACAAATTCCGATACTTGCGTGCTTTGGTAGAAATTCATTCCAGTTGGGCTACTACCTCTACGATAGTTTTTTCCGTAATCGCCACCGCTTATGCAATTGTTTGGATAAACAGTCAGTGGCATCTCGAACAGCGTACCATCCGCTATTTTAGTACGGTTTGGGCTTTAGTAACCAAACTTTCAGTGTTTATGCTCAAGCGTTGGGTAGTGTTCATTTTGGCTTTATTTGGTCTGGTAGCCATCAGCATCACCGGCGCGCTCGGCGGTGCCATTTCTCAAGGTCCGGATATTGATCCGGTTGTTAATTTTGTGTATCATTTGTATTTTGCTAAATAAAATATGAGTAAGAAAAAACAGGATAATAATGAACCGAGAGCAATTTCTCGCGAAGAGCAATTTGCACTTTTTACAGAACAAGAAATTAAAAAAGTAGAAAGTGAGAGAATGCACAAGTTTTCACCCGAAGAAATCCAGGTGATTGGTAAAATTGGTAAGGAAGCAGTTGAAGCCGCAATCGAAGGTCCAGTTAAATCAGAAGCAGAGATTAGAGAAGAGATAAAAAATAAAATTACTAAAACATTAGGTAAGATACCAAAAGAACAAACTAAAAAAGAAAAAATCATTGCTAAGTTAAAGCAAATACAAGATGAACAGAGCACAGAAAAAATGAAGAGGGAGGCAGAGGCAATAGAGATAGAAAGAGAGCGACGTGAAGACGATAAAATTGGAGACGCATTCAGCCCAGAAATGTATACAATACCAAAACGTAAATAAATAAAAAACTCCCCCGATGTACATCGGGGGAGTTTTTTTGTGTTATATTTATTCCGCCCTCTCTTGAGCTAAAAATCTTTTAATATCCGCCACCGTGTTCATAAACTGTGCTGGAAAAATAATCGTGGAATTTTTCTCGACACTAATTTCTGCCATCGTCTGTAAATTGCGGAGTTGCAGAGCGATTGGATGTGCTTGCATAATGTCCGCGGTATCGGCCAGCTTTTGCGAAGCGGCAAATTCACCTTCCGCGGCAATGATTTTAGCGCGTTTTTCACGTTCCGCTTCGGCTTGTTTAGCCATCGCGCGTTGCATGCTTTCTGGTAGCTCAATGTCTTTTATTTCCACTACTTGCACCACCACGCCCCAGTTTTCGGTGTGACTATCAAGTACGACCGCGATATCTTTGTTAATTTTTTCGCGTTCACTCAAAATTTCATCGAGTTGAAATTTACCGACAATATTACGAATGGAGGTTTGCGCGATTTGGTTGATGGCGCTCATGACGTTTTCGATACTCACAATGCTTTTCACCGGATCCACCACATGGTAATAGGCGACCGCGGAAACATCCACCGAAACGTTATCTTTGGTAATAATTTTTTGATTGGGAATTGGAAGCGTAATTGTACGCATGTCCACCTTACGGAGTTGTTCGAAGAAGGGGATTATCCAATTCAGACCGGGTTCTTTCATGCCCACAATCTTGCCAAATCGAAAAACCACGCCTTTTTCGTATTGATTGACCGTTCGTATGCCGATGATTACGAGTGCCACGACGAAACTAAATATTGATAGCGGTGACATAAGTTTTTAGTTAAAAATAAAACTATTTATAGCCTACGCCTGTCTTTAATGTTTGACAATAGCAAATACTTGCATATATAGTTACTTATGCTAATATATGACTACTATGATTAAAAAATATTTCCTCATTTTTACCACGATTTTCTTAAGTTTCCCCGCGGTAGCGTTCGCTTCTTCCTGTCCACTACAGACCGACACAGCTTACAAAACCAGCGCCGGACCGGGTGTTTTTTATGTTTTATCCGATTGTACCAAACGAATTTTTCCTGACCAAACAACCTATTTTAATTATTTTAGTTCTTGGCGCGATGTCAAAAAAACTACCACCGCGGTTTTGAAAAAAATTCCCAATAACACCAAACTTTTTTTGACTTCGGAAGATAAGCCTGTAGTTAAGCAGGTTAAACAAATCAAAACTAAAACTGTCGTTACCAAGGCGCCCATTGTAGCACCAACAAAACAATGGATATTAAAAGCGTTTGTTTCCAGTACGGTACGCGTTGGTGAAACTTTACCAATCCACGTCACTTTTACCGCCCCAGAAAAAGGAAATTACTATTTAGTCGACATTACAGTGTATAACGATAAAAATGAACTTGTCGATTTTTACTATTACGACAAAGAACCGTTTACCGAGGTAGCCACTCGATATTATACTTACAATTGGAAAGTAAAAAATAATTTACCACCGGGTAAGTACACCGTGAAGCTTGGCGCGCTCATGCCACATTGGGGCAAGACGGTGTCGTGGAATGATAACGCCGCACATTTTACAATTAATCCATAATAAATATGCCGATAAAAGAACATTTGTACCCGGGTGAAACTGTAATTGAAAATTTAGCGCAAACAGCTGATAACGAGCAACTAGCCAGCGTCATCACAGATCTAAATAATCATATAATTCTCATTGAAAATGAATTAGGCGCAGAGGGTGCCTCAGTCGCAGTTTTATTAAAGAAATTGGTTAAACAAACTCAAGAGCTCAAACATTTGCAACTTGAAGGTAGCTCCAATAAACGGCTTATTCATGATTTAATGCTTGATAATGAAGTGGTTGTGGAAGAAGTACATACTGAACTGGAAGAAATGGTACTTTCTTTGCAAAAGAAAGTGAAGAAAATTGATGAATTGGTGCGTGTAGCTCGAGAGCAGGCTACTGCAGTGGATATTTTAGTTAGTAGGATGATTGGTGACTCAAAATAAAATTAGGCGTTGTATTTATTATAAATTTATTATTTAAACGCACCCGATTGTTGGGTGCTTTTTTTTGTGGTATAATACTGCCATGAATAAAGGAGAGGCTCACAACTTACAAAATTTTTTTAATCCGAAATCTGTCGCGATCATCGGCGCTTCCAGTAACGAACAGAAAATCGGTACTATTATTTTACGCAATATTGAAAAGTCCGGTTATACCGGCGAGATTTTTATTATTAATCCGCATTTGCCACCACTGGGTAAACACCGTGGTTTTTCTACCTACACGGAGATTCCATTGGTACCCGACCTGGCCATTATTGCTATTCCCGCCGAAGGAGTTGTAGAGGTGCTAAGTAGTATTGGTACCAAGGGTACAAAAAATATTGTCATTCTTAGCGCGGGTTTTAAAGAAAGCGGTAAAGCCGGTATTGAACGTGAAACGGAACTGCTCGAAATCGCGAAACAATTTGATTTAAAAATATTAGGTCCGAACTGTTTGGGTTTTTTAAATACCGCGGATAAATTAAACGCCACTTTTGGACAAGTTGCTTTGGGTATTGGTAACGTACGCTTTGCCTCCCAATCAGGAGCGCTCGCCACGGGACTTTTTGACTGGGCCGCCATGACGGGAGTCGCTTTTAGTCAATTTGTGACTTTGGGTAATAAATCCGTTCTCAATGAAAATGATTTCTTGGATTATTGGCTACAAAAACCTAAAATGAGTTTTTTTCGAGCCAAACAACAAGAAAAATTGGGTTTGTCACCCTATGAACCGGTTGGACTTTATTTAGAATCAATCGTTGACGGCAAAGCTTTTTTAACCAAAGCGCAAGCAGTTTCTCGTTATAATCCTGTAGTGCTCTTAAAACCAGGAAAATCTATGGCTGCCCAGCGTGCTATGCATTCGCATACTGGTGCTTTGGCTGGTGATAGCGCGGTGCTCGAAGCCGCACTCAAAGATACTGGCATCATCCGCGCCGATGGCGTAGAGGATATGTTTGATTTGTTGCGTGCTATCGCGTGGGAACGCGCTCCGGAAGGAAATAGAGTAGCCGTTATTTCTAATGCCGGAGGTCCAGCAGTGGTTGCGACAGACACTCTCGAACAATACGGAATGGTCTTGGCGCAGTTTTCCAAACGTACTGCAAATAAATTAATCAGATCTTTACCACCGGCCGCCAACATTCATGACCCAGTAGATATACTTGGCGATGCGCTAGCCGATCGCTATGCCGTGGCACTTGAATTGGCGTTGAGTGAGTCTACTGTGGATGCGGTGCTAGTAATTTTAACTCCTCAAGTAATGACACAAATCGAAGCGACGGCCAAAGTTATCGTAGAGATGTCCAAAAAATATCATAAGACGATTTTTTGTTCGTTTATGGGTGGTACCATGGTGGCACTGGGCGAACAAATATTAAATGAAGCAAAAATTCCTTCCTTTCGTTTTCCGGAACGCGCGATTCGTACATTGGCGCGCATGGCCGATTGGCGCGCCTGGCAACGTAAAAAAATTATTCTAACCAAAAAACAACCCGCCCTCATCAAACAACCATCGATTGATCGCGTGGTAAGTTTTATCAAAACGGTCAAAATGGAACGTGATATCCTGACAAATTTTGAAGTAAACGAAGTGTTTAGAGAAGCCGGAATTTCGGTACCGCAATACGCGCTCGCCCCGAGCATTGATGAAGCCTTCGAATTTTGCAATAAGTATGAATTCCCGGTAATATTAAAAATTTCTTCCGCCAAACTACTGCACAAAACCGATGTCGGCGCGGTCATTCCAAATATTACTAATGAACAAGATTTGTTGCCGGCTTATCTCAAAATTAGTAAAGTTTTATTAAAATTACAAAAGGAAGATCCCGACGCGGAGATTATCATCGCTCAATTTATCCCCGGTGGCCAAGAGGTGATTGTTGGAGTTAAGCGCGACCAAAATTTTGGCAATGTACTGTTGCTTGGCGCCGGAGGAGTATTCGCCGAGTTGATGGGGGATACTACCATCCGTTGTTTACCACAAAACAAAGAACAAGTGCGCGAAATGTTGCAAGCATCAAAAATTGGAAAAATACTTATGGGTTATCGCGGGGGAAAAGTCTATGCGGTGGATGAGCTTATTAATTTGATTCTGCGTTTGGCGCACCTGGTCGAAAACGTAAATTTATTTTCTGAAATTGAAATAAACCCGGTAATTGTAACGGAAACCGAAGTTTATGCCGCTGATGGTAAAGCAATATTGTTATGAAGCCATTTGTATTTAAAATTGGCGGTCAGGCCGGGTTTGGCATCGCTTCCACCGGTCTTACCATGGACAAAATTGCCACTCGTTCTGGCTATTATGTTTTTGATTATCTTGAATACCCTTCGATTATTCGCGGGGGGCACAATGTAGTGGAAACAATTATTTCTGATGAACCAGTGCTTTCACCATTTCAACACACCGATTTTCTTATCGCTTTTGGTCAGGAAACTATTGATCGTCACTACAAAGAACTTCGTCCAGGTAGCGCTCTCATGGTCGATTCCGATGGAAAATTCGATTTGGAAAAAATTTCTTCGCGGATTAATATTTACAAAATTCCGCTGAATTCCATCGCGCGTGAAGTGGGTGGTAGTATGTTGATGCGCGATATGGTGGCACTCGGCGCGGTATTATTTTTTCTTGAGGGTAGTCTGACGATTTTATTTGATCTCATTGAACAGGAATTTAAAAGAAAAGGCGATGAAGTGGTGAAAAAAAATCAAGCCGTGGCGCAACATGGCTTTGATTATGCCGCGAAACATTATGTCGACAAACAACGCGTCGTTTTGACGCCGTGTATTAATCCAGATCGACAAATAGTTATCACGGGTAACGAAGCGATAGCACTTGGTGCTGTGGCGGCTGGTATGCAATTTGCGTCAATTTATCCCATGACACCCACTTCCAACATTTTACACGTCCTTGCTCCCTTGCAGGAACAATATGGTTTTATTTACAAACAACCGGAAGATGAAATCAGCGCCATCAATATGGCGATTGGCGCCGGTTTTGCCGGCGCGCGTTCCATGGTCGCGACCGCTGGTGGTGGTTTTTGTTTGATGGCGGAGGGGTATAGCTTGGCAGGAATGACAGAAACACCGGTTGTAATAATCGAAGGTATGCGCGGCGCGCCATCAACCGGATTGCCTACTTGGACGGAGCAGGGCGATTTGCGATTTATGTTACACGCTGGTCAAGGAGATTTTCCGCGCATTGTAATCGCGCCAGGTGATGCCGAAGAAGCGTTTCATGTCACAATGCAAGCATTTAACTTGGCGGAAAAATATCAAACACCGGTCGTCGTGCTTGTCGACAAGCATATTTGTGAAAGTCATCAGAGCTTTTTGCCGTTTACTACCGGTAGTTATAAAATAAATCGCGGAAAGTTTGTGACCAAAAAACAAAACGGTTATGAACGCTACGCGCTTTCGGCCGATGGCATTTCACCACGTTCAATGGTGGGAGTGGGTAATCACATTGTCGCGAATTCCGATGAGCACTCAACCGATGGTTTTACTTCGGAAGAAATAAAGGATCGTGATGAACAAATGGAAAAGCGTATGCAAAAAATGGCCACTTGCGAAAAAGAAGATCTGCTCGAACCAAAATTGTACGGACCAAAAGATGCCAAACTCACGATTGTAGGTTGGGGGAGTAGCAAGGGAGCGATTCTTGAAGCCATGAAGGATCTGCCACACGTTAATTTTTTACATTGTACTTGGCTCAGTCCTTTTCCAGCTACAGCGATAAAAAAAGTATTACAAAAATCAAAAAAGATTTTAAATATTGAATTAAATTTTACCGGTCAGCTCGGCGGTCTCATCCAAGAAAAAACCGGCATCGCTCTGCCACACCAACTGCTTAAATATAATGGTCGACCATTATTTCCCGAAGAAGTAATTTTAGCAGCCAAAAAACTTTTATGAAACACGCTGATGAACTTACCACAAAAAATACTTGCACCTGGTGTACGGGTTGCGGGAATTTTGGTATTTGGACGGCTTTTCGTGAGGCGGCAGTGCAACAAAAATGGGATGACAATAATACTGCCATCGTGGCTGGCATCGGTTGTCATGGTCATATCATCAATTTTTTACAAATGACGGCTTTTGAAGGACTGCACGGTCGCGCGATACCGGTGGCGTCTGGTGTAAAGATGGTTAATAATCGTTTAAATGTCTTTGTTTTTACCGGTGATGGCGATTGTCTTTCGGAAGGCGGTAATCACTTCATTCACGCCGCGCGACGTAATCAAAATATAACTGTCATCTTGCACGACAACGCCGTTTACGGATTGACCACCGGTCAAACTTCACCGCGTTCACCCAAAGGATATAAATCAAAATCAACCCCGTTTGGTAACATCGAAGAACCGCTTCATCCGCTTCGTTTGGCGCTTTCGGCGGGGGCGACATTTTTGGCGCGGGCTTATGCCGGTGATATCGAGCATGTTACCGAGCTCATGATTGCCGCCAACAATCACCCCGGTTTCGCGGTGATTCAAATTTTACAGCCTTGCGTTACATTCAATCGTGAATATACTCATGATTTTTTTCAAGAAAATATTTATCGTCTCGATGATCAATATGATGCCACCAATCAGGAAGCGGCTTATGCCAAAACTTTAGAATGGGGGATTAAGAAAATTCCGACCGGTATCTTGTATCAAGTACGAAAACCTACTTACGAAGAACAGATACCGCAAATTGCCACCAAACCACTTGTTAACGGTGAACTAAAAAAACGTGACATCAGCCGTTTGCTTTCGACCTACATTTAAGTATGAAAATCGCCATTGTTTACGCCAGCAATTCCGGGGGAACATTTCTCATCGCGAAGCAAATCGCCGCTGTTTTGCAATCGCGCCATGAAGTAACCATAAAAAAAGCCGCGGTTACCGCACCGGCGGAATTATTACGTTATGATTTTGTATTGTTTGGTTCGTCAACGTGGAATGTCGATGGGGTAGATGGAATGCCACTGAAAGGCATGCTGACTTTATTAAAAAGAATCCAAGCGCATAAATTAGCGCCCAAGCGTTACGCTATTTTTGGTTGCGGTGAAGAGTCGTTCATGTATTTTTGCGGCGCGGTCGATGTCATTGATAAATATCTCCGCGTTCTCCATGGTAAAGCCGCTATGTCACCACTAAAAATAAACGAATATTTTTTCCGACTTCAAGAAAGTGAAAAACTTGTCGCCGATTGGGCGGAAAAATTAATCAGCGAATTAAAAAAATATATTTATTAGACACTTTTCGACAAGATTATTTTGTGTTATACTAGTGTCTCTAAATCATTTATAAAAGAACCTATGGCCGACATCCAAGAAATATTTAAGCGCATCAACGAAATGAAGAAAAAACAGAAAGATATTCGTTCCGTATATAAAGACGCCCTCGACACGTCGCTTGAATACAAAGAAATAAATGAAAAAATGACTACTTTACGAGTTAAAAAGAAACAAATTGAAGAAAGCACCAAACAAAACTTTGCCAGCGAACTCACCAAACTGGACGATTTGGCAATTGATATTGCCGGTGACGTGGAATTACTCAACGATGCCGCTTTAACAAAACTAATGAAAGGCGAAACTGTTGAAGTGACGGATGAATACGATAATAAATACGAACCGCTTTTCTCGGTAAAATTCAAAAAAACCTAAAAATAAAGGAAACAAAAACCCCCCGACTAAGTCGGGGGGTTTTAATTGTCTTATTTTGCGGCTTTAAGCTTTATACTACGTGGCTTCGTCCAATAGTTATTGCGACGAAATTTACGCGTACGACCAGCCAATTCTTTACCTTTTGGAGTATTCTTTTTTGATTGTTTTAGACGAGCTTTTAGAGCGGTATTCATAAGATGATAATTAAGGTAGAGAGAGTATAGCACACATTTTTCTCTTAGGCAATAGCTGACTATTCAATTGTAAAAAGGCGTGATAGACTAAGATTATTATAGTTTGTATCTCTAATGGTAATTTATGCTCAAAATTAACGACCAAGTCCCAGATTTTACTCTTCCCGATGAAAATGGAACAGTCCACACCCTTGCCGAATACGCCAAAAAATGGCTATTGATTTATTTTTACCCCAAAGACGATACGCCAGGCTGTACCACCGAAGCCTGCACCATTCGCGATAATTTCCCCAATTTCAAAAAATTACCCATTACTATTCTTGGCGTTAGCGCTGACAGTCCCAAAAGCCACAAAAAATTTATCGAAAAATATCAACTGCCATTTACTTTGTTGGCCGATGAAGAAAAAAAGCTCGCCACTGCTTTTGGCGTTTGGGGCAAGAAAAAATTTATGGGTAAGGAGTATATGGGCATTTCGCGTTCTTCATTTCTTATCAATCCAGAAGGAGTAATTGTCAAAGTATACGAAAACGTAAAACCAGCTGTTCATGCTGAAGAGATTTTAGCTGATTTAAAATTATTATTATAATTATATAATGTTTTTTCGAGCCCTCGCCGGGCCGGCGGTACTTTTGTAACCAAAAGTACCCAAAAGTTTCGGGTGCCCATAACCACTCGCTTGGCTCGGGATGGCCCCCCGAACCCCCGACAGACAGTTGAAAAAATCGTCGCCACCCAAAATGGGAGTTTGAGGGGCGCCAGCTGTCTGAGCCTCTCGCGAGGCGAGTTCTGCCGTCCCTCAAAAGTTTCTTGGTTACTTCTTTAATTATAAAGAAGTAACGGAGCAAAATATTAT
>Ga0172379_10003209_pt1 | contig 26622 bp, 19 predicted proteins | sample GrowelOW334metaG_FD_119756 | JGI IMG/M metagenome (GOLD analysis project Ga0172379, IMG submission 119756) | Groundwater microbial communities from an aquifer near a municipal landfill in Southern Ontario, Canada - Groundwater well OW334 metaG | ecosystem: Environmental > Aquatic > Deep...
ATCATTTGGAACTTCAATGTAACTTGGGTTGCCTCCTTCGTTCCCACGGACCAAACGACCCTGTGCTTTGTAAGGATTATTTGTTTTGTCAAATACGTGGATCCTCATCACACGTACGTACGTACCAGCAATACCTGAATTTGGAACACCCGATGATTCAGTTTGCTGTCTTTCGAATCTATGTAAAAGATCAGAATCTCCGCCTGATTCAGCTGCCCAAGCGGTTTCCACGTACATTTCTATCTGTGGTTGCATGAAGGGACCGCTCTTTTTATCAAATCCAGCACGAGCATTTTCATACCCAAACTCTTTGCCTTTTTCAAGTTGTTGTTCAGGGTTCATAGGATCATATGGTTTAAAATACGATCTGAATCCATAACCTGGAGCACGTGAATCGTTGAATTGAGTATCAATGACCAGTTGAAAAAATTCCTCGATGGTTAAACGTTCAGAACCCTTTCGTTCAACAAGCTGACGATATTGATCAAGAAAAATTTGCATATCGATCGGAAATTGTGCGATATTCGTGCTCGCGGCCGTTCCAGCTCGATCATTCAATTGGTAAAATACCATCTGAAGTTCATCGACAGAGTCGATCGAATCGATCGCCTGCCCCATGAAAACCGTCGCTAATTTTCCGAACGATACCAATCTTTTGTTGAACGTTCCGACTGGAATCCCTGCGGGAGATTTCTTAAGATCCTTCACGTCTGCTTCACTCATGTAAGCATTAACAGCATCAACAAGCGAAGTCAAAGGGTGTTGTGTATCACCAGGTTTCAATTTTTGCGATATCGGAAGAAATGGGTCAACACCACGCGTTACTTCTGTGAGTCGACGTAATGCTGCTTCAGTTGCGTTATTTTTGATTTTTGTCTTGAAGTCAAGATTCTGCTTGTTGTCGTCTGTATTTTGATAGTATTTTTCAAGTGTTGCAACAAGTTTATTTGCGGCCTCAGTGTTCAATCCTGCGCCTGGTGTTTTGAAGCTATCCTTCAATGCCTTCAACGCGGTTTGAATCTCATCGGTTGACATATCAGGGAATGTCTGTCGTTCCGCGGAGTCAATCAACAAAAACCCTCTAACCTCTCGACTTGTTCCCTCGGATGCACCAATTCCCAATGCTTCCTTGTATTTTTTAATATCGTCGGCCAAATGTTTCAAATCTTCAAATGCCTTTAATGAACCATCTCGATCGTCAGTTATTTTTTTTGTCCTAAGTTCAGGAACACCCCTCATCCACAATTCAAGCGTTATTGAGACCTGACCGTCAGTTTCAAACTTAAATTGTGAATTTGCTATTCCATACGCTTCCCTTACGAGCATCTTTGAATTGATGAAATCAGCGTACGTTTCAGAACCAGAACCACCACCCGATGGTTCAAATGGATGCCTCCATCCGTACGTGAGCCAAATCGTAGGTGCAGAGTTCTCAGACTGATAGGCTTGTGGTCTCACAAGATCGCTTATCTCTGCGAGCCTTGAGCGGTCATGCAACTTAAGCGATAATGAGGCTTTCTTATAAGAAAAAAGACCGACCGTTGGTGTAACGTTCACATTCAAACTCTCTATCGACATGAACGGTCTAAATGGATCAAGAATGTCTACATACCTACCGACGCTTGAAACGGGACTAGCATTTATCAATGTCTGTGGAGACGTAAACATCTCCATCCCAGCAGTTGTTATTTGCTTTATTCCACCGATCGGCTGTTGCAAACCTGCTTCACCGCGAGCAGTTAGCATAACGTTGTCAGGAGTAGCTCCGTTAAAATCATAGTTGCTTTTATCAGCACCTAGAAGAAATTTCATCAAGCTAGGAGCTTGGAACGGTACGTTGTCGGGTTTGCTGAATGAAAATTCCACCTCAAGAAAAGGTGCCATCCTAGAAGCAACGATCGAAGGTAACGAGTTCATGAACACTTCAACATGTGATCCATTGCGTGTTGCAGGACTTATGTAACCTGTGTTGCAAAGAAGAACGCCCATTTTTTTGGTCGGTTCAATTCCTACGATATCCCTGAACTTGATGCCATCAACCAGCGTTTGTCCGTCATTGAGAAGTGCCATGTCCTGTTCAGGACCCAACGCGGAAACTTTTGCATTTGCGTTGTTGTAATAGCTGAAGATCCTTTTGAATTGTTCCAATTTTGCAGGATCATTCAATTCAACCTTCGTTGTTAAATCATTCAATTGTTTTGCAAGATTTTCAATCGTAAGAATTCCACCTGGACCCACATCATAAATCACCTTAAGCAATTCTGAAACGATGCCATCCCCAGTTTGATCGCCAAGGGAAATTTTTTGGGTTCCCAATAGATCAAAGGGTGTGATCATCCTAAAGATGCTCTCAAGCGTTTCAAATGACATCAACCCACCAGGCTTGCTACCGCTGACAAATCAACGATATTGATGATTGTTCCAGGGGGAACTTGAAGACCCCACCCTATATCGCTAGCAGCAGCAAGGACCCACCAATAACTTGCATCACCGTATATTGATCCTGCTAACGTATCAAGACGTTCAGCGCCGCGTAAAATGATCGTGCTAGTTTGAAGTTTACCCGTCTTAATTGCCGAACGTATTTGTTGAACGGCGTATGATGTTCCCATCTGCGCTCCAAAATCTATCCTTGGAGCTCGAGCGTACCTACTAAATGACATACATCACCCCTTTCCATCCTGTTCAATTCGATGTGCCATCGCAGCACCAACAGGGTACACGGGCGCTCTGTTGTAACCGTTATGATCGATTCCTGGTGAAATATCGTGAATGGGTGTGAACGCTAACGTTACCTTGCACAACTTGGGAGCTGCTTTTCCGGGTGCAACCTCCCATGTCACCTTATCAAACCAATCAAATTGCATCGAATCTATCGTTCCCGCGAGACCTTTTCCCTTGATTGACTTGAATGATCTGACCAAGGCATTTTTTTCATCATCGAGAAATTCTGATAGTCTATTCAATGAATCCGTACCCGATCCACCTGTTGCATCGTTGACAGTTTTATCGTAAAGTTGTTTTGTCAACCGCAACATTGATCTATTGATCTTGTACGTACCTCCTACAACGAATTGTTTGATATTGTCAACGTTATTGTATTTTGTTTGTAGTTGACCGTTCCATTTTGTAGCCGTTAGCGTGTCAATTCCATATTCATCAATTAACTCGCTGGGTGACATAACATCGGCTTGCATCGCTACATTAACATCAACGGCATTTATTAGCTTAAATTTGAATCCCTTTAAATCACCCTGATCAATTGATAATGATGATGCGTGGCCAATTGCCGACGTTTCAAAATTTGAATCAAGTTCGCCGACGACCTCGGAAATTTTGTAATACGTTCCTGGTTGAGGATCATTTAGGATTTTTTTAATTGCGCTTGAAACAGATGTTGCTGATGATACAGCACCTGAAAATTTAATTTCATTTCCGTCAAGTTGCATTTCTCCTGAATCGGCTCCAAACAATCGTGCTAGAGCAAACTTTGAATAATTCGACCTGATCAAATCACCTATTCTCAAACGAATCATCGGACTTGCACCGATCATCTGACTAAATGGTTGTATGAAAATGTTACCGGCTCCATCATTTAATTGACGACCTCTCGTGTATTGTGGATAAACCAACGTCACAAGTTTATTGATTTTCATCCACATATCATCAAAATCAGCTTCCGATGTTGCAGCGATGTAGAATGATGTATTTATCTTTCTTCCAGTCGAACCCTTGTATATCCTAACGGGATCAACTCGACCGAATCCTTCTGATTGTTCCCAGGCGGGTGTAAAATCTTCAGTAAGGGCGGCTATGAATGCATGAAAACTTATGATTTCATTCGTTCTTAAATCATGGAAGTAGAATGGAACGTACTCCGCATCAAGCGTGGCCTCCATTGATTTAACTGTGATTTCGTCGGGAGATTCTGAATCGTACGCTATTCTTGCGCCTTTTTCCTTTTGTGAATCCTGCGTTTGAACGACAGCTGATGTTCTACTACGATTATCTGATAATCCTAAGATTCCTTTGAACGAACCCAACTTGTTGTCCAACAGTTGCATCGTCATCGTTGAATCTGGTATGAGATACATCGATGGTGCTCTATTCGAACTCCATGCTAACTTGTTCGTTAATTGTCCGTCTGAACCCTTTAATCGACCTTTGATGACGGTTGAATGCAAACTGTTATCGTCAATGGCATCGGTCTTCGACGTAATTTCCTTGCTTGAACCATCAACCCTTGTCGACGTTAGATCCTGGCTGAGAATTGCATCGCCCAATGATGAAAACACGTTCATCGCCGCAAAAAGCTTCGATTTTCTGATCGTGTTCAATAACCCAACGATGCTCTTGACACCGGCGAGCGGATTAGAGGCGAATGCTTTTGCAACCTTACTGATCGATTCAGCAACTGCAGTACCCGATCTGATGATCGTACGAGCAACTATTATATTTGCGCCTGCTGCGGTTGCATCACTCAAGGCATTTTCTAGTGCGTCCTCGGCGGCCGTTGCCAATTGATCAGCTATGTCAGCCTTGGCGCTTGCTGCACCGAGAAAAAATGCAGCTACACCGGCCTTTAATGCATCGCCGAAAGGATAAATTGTGGGTCTAATTCCCAACAATGCAAATAAATTCGGTGGTAAACTAACCGAATTTGGATCTTCCTGTGGTGTAAATGTATACGACCCTGCGGTATACAATCCTGTATTTGGATCAAATTTTTGCTTTGGAAATGCTGTTCCGCCCACGTTTAACAGTGCGCCGAGACCTTCAAACGCCAACATTAACGCAGCAGTTAATGCTAACGCAAGGGCGACCTGTCCAACGTTCAGTATTCCAGCAAAGGGCTCCTCAACGTTATTTAGCGCACCCCACGATTGATTTCCCAACGGCGATATTTCAATCAATGATGCCGGATCGACCTCGTCATTTGAGATTGTGTTCAAAACATCCCGGGCCTCAAGTAGAACGTTATTTACCTTCAATATTCCAATTTGATTTGGGCTAGGAAGTAATGCACCTGCAACTGCTCCTGCATCCGTTGGATTGAATCCATCGTTAAATGCTGCTGGAAATTCCTGTGATGCTCTTAACGACAATGCAGTTCCTACCTGCGCAAGATGAAGCATTGTCATGGGTCCACGTCCTGGCATGTGAACCGTTGGATTGTATTGTGGATCGACGTGACGAAGATTTACGGCAGCAACTCTGTGCGCATCGGTGAACCTGTTGCTTTTAAGGATCGTACTGGTGTAATCCTCGATAGGTTTGGGAAGTTTATTTTTTTCCACCGACGACAGAAGATCATTACCGTTCTGTCGTTGTGGGTATGTTTTTCCCTTGCTTATGTTCTGTAACGAAGGTTTCGGATCTTCAATCGGTTTTTCAGTGTAATCCCTGAGATCAGGAGAATCAACCGTTGTTCCTGCGGCCTTTGATAGTGACGAAAATTGTGAATCATTCGATGTTTCTGCCAACGTAACTGGCACGTTGTGCTCATCCGTGATCGTTATTTCCTTGTACGACGAATCGATCGGAAATTGATTATTCTTGGTTGAGTTATGAAGATAGTTTGCAAGCGTAATTTTTGTTTTCTTGCTGATATCTTTTTTTGAATGATCAACGTTAATGTCACCACTGTCGGGTGACGACGGATCCAGACCGGGCGCATCGGGAGCTCCGACGTCGAAATCATAAACCTTTCCGTCAATTTCAAATCCACCTTTGCCCGTTTTTATCGTCATGTGTCGATTGAACCTACGCTACCTGTAATTAAGGTGGTGTTCATCGATAGCTCCTCCTTGAGTTTATCATTTACACCCGGATTTTCATTCATCGCAATGAACGCAGGTTCCAGGGCACCGTAAACGCTCTTTATCAAATCTTCGGCCATCGATGCAATTCGATTACGCTCCTTTTCATTTTTTGCAAGGCTCATTGCCTTACGAAATAAAACGTCGCTTCTTAAGCGTTTGATTGCATCATCCTTGTTCATAGTTGTAATTTACACACCCGTGGGACACCAATTAAATCATTATTTATGAATGATGGTTTCAATATTAACGTGCATCAGATTATCTCGTGCAATCGAGTGTTCATCAACCTGTGGTTCTGGTCAATGGTAGAGGTCCAGCCTGGAATGAGTCGGGTATTGGTGGGGACGCCTTGTCGGCAGGCGATTCAAGCGCAAAATTCAAACGTTCCCTGATTATTGATGATTTTCTCATGATGACAACCTTCTCAACCTCACCGGCATCCATCGTTACGTTTAGGTTAACCGTGAGTTGAACCATCTTGTTCGTCACAGTATAGTTCGCCTTGGCACCCAAGCCAACGGCAGTTGCCATCTTCTTCAACTTGACAGGTGTATCAATCTTCATTCCGGACGCTAGCATCGTATCAAGATCGTTCGCAAGCTTAACCATCTGAGAAACAGCTTCCAGCGCGGGTTTTAAGCCGTCACCCTTGATAGCGGTTGTCGCAGCCTTTATGCTTGCTGGTAACTTTCCGATCTCTTGGAATGAATCATTCATTGAAATTGAAAACTCAGCGATCTTCTTGGAAACTTCCGCCGCCTTTTCAAGCTGCGTTGCTTTTTCATCAGAGATCACGTCGAATGAGATACCTGCCAATTTTGACTTTACATCATCGATTGTTTTCTTCAAGTCAACGGACTTATCGCTTAACTTTTTCTGAAGTGCTTGAACTGACTCGATATTGCTGGACGTAGTTTCAGCATCCAATACCGGTTGTGACTTTTCTTCCTCAAGACTCTTCTTTTTTTCATTGAGACGTTCTTTAATGCTTGACGTTAAATCATGCGTTTTTTCCGCAAATTTGTGTGGCTTTGCTTTTTTGCCAACGTCGCCGGTTATTTTTGAAACAGCAGCATTGATTGCATCAGTGATTTGAGGCGTAAATTTGAGTATCTGGGACACTGATCCCAATATGGCGTCAGTAAAAAACCCGCCGATTTTTTCCTTAAGACCCTCGACTGCTCTCGATGCCGCCTTGATCAATGCCTTCGTAATAAATCCAAAGATTTTGATGGAAATGTTCATCGCTAGGGTTGGTAGTCTCTTCAAGAAGAAATCAACACCTTTATCAAACATGACAAGCAACTTTTCGCCTAGTGCAATCATCGCATCTAGGAACGCATCTTCATCACCTTTGAATAACGCCGTGAATACATTTCCAATCTCACCAACAACATCAAGTTGAGCAGACAGGTATTCCTTTACAGATTTGCTAAACTTTGAGCCAAATACGTTTCCTAATTGTTCAAAGAACATATCGGACATTTTCGCAATAAAGTTTGCGATCGGAAGCTTAAGATCGTCGGGTAACAATCCCAATGTTATTGCATCGACGATACCAGTTGCTCCGGCGGCGATCGTTCTCGTCGATTTATCAAATTCACCGGAAATGTTGTCTCGCAATTCCTTGATTGATTTACCGATGCTCATGGAAGCACCGATGACAGCTGCAACAGCTCCCGCGCCGCCGAGGACCCGGCCAAGACCTGTTTTGAAAAGTCCTGAAAGCGTTTTCAAACCGCCGCCGCTAAAAAGACCTTTGGTGACAACTGACACCAAGCCACCTAACGCTGCGCGAGCAAAGGCTGGGCCGAAGAGCAATCCAGCAATTGCAGGGATTGCTGGTTTTATTATCTTGATGAACTCAGGCGACAGCAGGTATTTCTTTATCTTTTTTGCAATTTCCACCACGAGGATGAGAAGTTTTGGAGCTAACAATTTTGCTGCATTTCCCAGTGCATCGAATAAAGGAAGAAGCGTCTCCGCCATGAATCCCAAAGCTCCTGCTGCACCACCTTTACCGGCGGCTGCCGCTGCTTTGAATTTACCGGGATTCGTTATCAATTCCGTTATGACATCAAGACCTTTACCTATGTTTTGCGCGATCCATTTGATTCCTTCTGTGGCGGTTGATGCAAGGAACCTGAACAATTTTTTGAATCCGCTCAATATTTGCCGTGATGATCCACCTTCTGAGCTAAAGAAACCCGTGAACAAATTCTTCAATTTGTCCATCATTTTTGCGAACGATTGAGGTCCGTCGAGGAGATATTGTTTTGCGATATCGCTTATCCCCTTGAACAAACCCGTCCATTTAGATGGCTTAAAGAGATCGTTCCAACCACCTAAAAATTCGCCCAAGCCGGGAACCAACTTTGGTAACAAATGACCTAGTTTGAAACCAATTTGGTAAACTCCCCACAACGCTTTTCTGATGTTTATCATCAATGTTTGGAATTCCTTGGAAGTTCTAAATCCTGCAAGAATTCCCTTGAAGAACATCTCAAAGAATCCACCCGACATTGCGCCGCCTGATTTAACCATGCGCTCGATGCTATCGGCAAGTTTTGACATCGCTTCGGCTTGGGTTAGTGATTTCTTTTCAGCTGTTTCACTCTTTTTCTTTATCTGATCTAACGAGGCTCCTTGATTTTTCAGTGAAAATACCTGCTTCGCAGTTGCTTCATCGAGGCCAGTCGTCATCTGCAAGAGTTTTAATTGCTGCCTTGAGAATTGGGACGCATCAACACCGGCATTTTTGAATGATTTTCGTAGCATGTCCAACTGATCGGCTGGATTCTGTGCTTCCATCAGCTTGAATGCATCAACCTGAACACCGAATGATTGCGACAATTTTGCAGCAGATTCAGCTGCTGAGTCGAATGTTTCGAACGCATCGAGCGTTCCAACGATCTTATCAAGTTCAACTCCCAATTTGCGAGCATAAACAGATGCCGTTGCTATTTCCTTAACCGTTAACTGACCGAAATGCTTGACATCCTGGAAGGCTTTTGCCATGTCCTTACCGATCAACTTTTGATCGATTTCGAACGCCTTTCCAAGTTCAAGCGTTTGCTTGGTCATCTCCATGAACACCTTCGTCATCGGAACGCCGAGCGTGATAGCTCGATCACCGAGTGATTTCATCTGTTCGTCAGAAACGCCAAGACCCTTTTGGAACGCGAGAAGAGCTCCACCATTTTGCTTGAATTCATTCGTCAAACGACCGAACGTGGAACCCATAGCAACAGCAACAGCTGTCACCTTCTGAAGACGTTCTGCCATCGTACCGAACACTCGCCATGCGCTCAGCCCGGTATCAGAAAATCCTTTCAACGTTTGTGTTGCGGTTAGAACTGCTGACGTGCCAGGACCCTTTAGATCGCCCATCTCCTTCCTGAGATTTTCGATCGCTTCTGCTAATTCGTTCGATCCTCCTGCCGATTCCGCAGCCATATCGACAAGTGCGGTGAACATTTTGAACGGAATCGTAAGGATTGATAGCGCTATGCTGCTGATACCCTTCGCAGCATTTCCAACGAATCCTAAAAATCCCTTCGACAAGTTAACAACATTTCTGAACCCTTGATGCAATCCGGCAAGAGCTGAACCTGCAACGATTGCAGATGTTGGAATTTTCTTCGATAGATCCTTTGCTGTATCCTTCAAGCGATTTGATAAAGTGGACGCTTGCTTTTCTGTCTTCATCACCTCTTTTTGAAGACCGCTTAGATCTGTATTGTTGAGCGCGCCTAAATCCTGCGATTTTAATTGTTCGATCGCTCGCGTTAACTTTTCTATCGCTGTTATCTGTGTTGAATACGCTGCTTCGACCCGCTCAACGGAACGAGCCATCTGCTCCGTCATTGCTGACAGCTTCTGCGTCAATATCAATTGCTCGGATAACTCTTCTTTTGACGCCACTTAGTTCCTTAAGACTATTTATCGTCATGTTAGAACCTGAAACCGATTTGAATGAAGGTAGTATGAATCTTGTTAGCAAGATTCTTCTTGCGGCGATCGCGGCCTGGCTTATCGGAAAAGCGACCAAAATAAAATTGCGAGGGACACAGGCAGAAATTGGTGCCATCACCAATGCGATGATGGCATCAAGACGTTTTCAGGAGGAATTAAGATTGCCTGGTGCAACGATCGACACGGTCATGAGAAAGTTACACCTGAAGAATGCGACCGCATCGGAATTTGAAAAGATTCTCGGAATTAGATTTCCACTTTGATTACAAACTAGAAATTATGTGAATCTTCTCAACCTAGAAGGAGATTGAGTTCGTGACATTCCTTGCATTGCACGAACATCCGGAGAGTTCTGATGTAGGGCCTTTGATTGGTTCGTTCCATCATCAGAACCCTTTGACAATTCTTTCACAACCCTGTTGATGAACCATCGTTTCAATGCCACAGGAAGATGCATCACTTCCTTGTAGGTAAAACCCATGTAGTACATCAAAAGAAATGCCGGCTCCAACGTCAGCAATTCCTTATCTGCGGGTCCTACACCGAAAAAAGGCTCTCGATCACTTATCGAACGTTGGCCAGAGAAACCCGGTGCCGAGTGGCATGTTCACCGCCTCACTGTGTCCACAGGCTGAACACACGACCTCCTGGTTCATATCAATACCAGGTTCATTTTCCCTGATGTACGAACGAAGTGCTAGTGAATCACGTGCTGGCATGCTTCTAACGAAGTTCGATATCTTTGATCTATCGGTTATTCCATCGATTGATTCAATGCTGTAGGTGAGGTTCGTTGTAACGTTTGAGTCAGTTTGAAAACCCGCCTTCTTCATCTTCTCCTGTGCTGTTGAAATTTCCTCCTCATCCTTTCCGGTCATGAAACGAAAGTTCACCACCTTCTTTGAGTAAGGCAGAAGAAATTCGAAAGAATTTACGCCAGGTTGTGTCGGTTCTATTCGTAGTTGTTTGATGGGAAGTTGTGAGAGATCAAACGTTCTTGGCGATTTTACACCGCACTCGTTGCATTCCATCTCAACGTCGTATTCATGGCCGTAACCAGTTATACGAATCGCAACAAGCAACGCATTACGATCTCCGATCAGAAGGCTCGACGGTTCGAATGATTTATCGGTCATACAGGACTTGATGAGTTCTGTTATGACAGTTCCTTTCTTCAACAACGCTCGGCTCGTTAGGATGTCCTCCTCCCTTGCGGTCATCGATCTAATTTCAATCGTTTCGCGGCCATGAAGTGGACTTCCGACGGGATAAACAGCACCGAGCGATGGAAGTGGAACAACCTCGATCGGAATGTCAAGACCAAATTCAGCCTTCACACGTTCAACGGCAGAAATTCCTTGTTGTGCTGATGTCTGTTGCTGAAAGACTGCGTTCTTATTTTCTCTTGTGTCTGTCATCTTAATCCCTTTAATTTAATCAAGGTGTAGTAGAGGTAAATTACACCTTGATAAGATTTAGGGATCAAGTTAAATTCTATTCATCAATTTGATGTTACAAATTTTTCAGGAATTTTTGATAGGATGTCCATCATATCCCAACGATCATCGATAGCCTTTTCATATTGAATCTGATCCCATCCGGCGGCAATCAGAACAGCATCCCATGCTTCAACCCATTCAACGTACGTAATTTTTTCACCGAACAATTCAGAATCAAGCAACATTTGAATATCGAGAAGTTGTTCAAGTGACATCCTAACAGAGATAGGACCGATTGAATCAACGATTGATTTCATCGAATTGAAGATTATTTCATTGCAAGGAAGCCCAGAATTTTTGACATTAAACAGCTGGCGACTTTTTTCGTAGGACATACATCAATACCTCGTCATTCACCCCAAGATCGGATTTCTCCTTTAGCGTTACTTCACGAATGATATTTTCATCGACCAGGTTATCGATGAAGTGCTGCGTCCTGTTTAAACCATATCCAATTTCGATTGCGATGGAACCCATGTAAACGGGCTTTTCCATTCGTCGCATGTACGCAACGATTCTATCATTAACGATTTTCATTACCTAGACGCACCGCCTTCTGTATCGAACATACATTTAAGTATGATACAACTCACAGAGCAGAAAGTTCAAGAATTAAATTCTTGCACCCCCACAGAGGAACGACACCTGCTTCATCAGCTCGTTGCTGTTGTGTTATGCCATTCGGTTTGTCAGCTCTAATCGCAAATCTGTTGATTCGATTAGTGAAATCAGTCCACCAGAATCGTTCACCTGTCTCGTTCAGAACGTTAAAACCAGCGGCGATGTAACCATCTGCTGTACCCACGCGGCGATCGACGTACGTTAACAATGATTCTTTCCCATTTTTTATTGCAAACTCACGGCACTTATTTACAAGACGAGATAATGCGCCGGGGACTGAATAATTTGGTGCGAGAGCGAAACGACCAATCTCGAGCCTTGCCGCATGTCGATTATGAAATGGTCTTCGAAGTGATATTGCAGCAACGAGCTTTCCATCGTATTTTAAACCGAATGCAACAGTTGAATTAGCATCTCCTTCAAGATGTGCAGATTCAAAGAATTCACGGCGTGCGGCAGGTTTAAGTTCAACAACATCGCACTTTCTTGCGTATACTTTCACATCATTAACACCCAGCCGATGTTTGATCATCGATTCAACGATCTTTCGTTTATCACGCCATTCATCCTCAAATACACGCATGATCCTAACACCCGCGACGTCGCACGCTTTTACCTTTTCAGACGCATGTGTTTTGCCAACGAATGTTTCACTGTGCCAGTATAATCCATCGTACTCAATGGCAAATTTTGCTGATGGAACGTAAACATCCAATTCCTTGGGGGAAATAACATTTCTATCAGACAGGATTGCATCAGCCGCAAGTGACTTGACGAAGTCGTAGACCTCAAGTTGACCTTTCGATTCCGTAGGATGGCATATATAGCACACGGGTGAATTCATCAGCATCGTCAGGGTCTTTTGTGAAATTTCACCGCATTCGTTACACTTGAAATCGAACCTCTGGTACTTGTTCTTGTAGGTTGATGGATCGGAAACAATCGTGAAGGTTGATTGTTTGTTGACACGTTCGATGAACTGTTTGGGGGTAAGACGTTTTGAATTATTTTCTAGCAATCTTTTTGTGTGATTTTCAGATAATGCTTTAAGTCGAACGTCAGTTTCTTTTGTAAGACCTTTATTCCAAACCGAAATTTCTCCAGAAGATAGTTTTTTATTTCTTGAATTGGTCATATAAGCTACTCTGTCATCTGAGTTCTTAGTTAAACCAGTTTGCCATGAAATAAAACCTTCATTCAATTTTCTCTTAAATGTCTTAGACGTCTTCTCTGCGGCCTTTGCCAATATTTCGGACGTTTCTTTTGTGAGACCGTCGTTCCATGATGTGAACTTGCCGGAAGCAAAACCTTCCTTTCGTTTCTGAGCGAATTCAGCCTGTTTTGCTGGATTTAGGTAAACGCTATCAACCGACGCGTTGTGTCCTCTGATGAACTTCGACGTATAACCTTTTTTCCACGAATCGAAACGAGGTTTACCAACACACCCGCAACCACATACGGGACTAATTCCATGAAGGATGTGTTCGATGTACAGTTGTTCAAAGTCAACATGATCTTCGGTCGAATGCTCTAACGTATAATGCGTTCTAAATTTTGCTTCTTGAGCAAATTGTTTCTCGCATGAAGGACATTTAACTTTCACGTATGTCATGAACAAATGGTACAACCTCGGGAGAAAGTTGTACCATTTAGTTTGAACCGTGTTTGCTTAGAACTGTAAAACGTACTGATCTGCCTGGATCGTTAAGCTTATTTCGACAGGAGCACCCGAATCTTCGTATGAAAGCTCACCGAAGTTTGCCTCTGTGATTAGGGCACCTTTGAGGTCCCACAATTCTATGACTGTTCCTACGGGATCCAAAAGTTTAAGCTGACAATCCCTCTTGTAGAAATCTGCGTAACCTGCTCGTCCTGATACGGATTCAAAATGCAACCTGATCCATTCCATGACCTGTTGAGCTCCTGAGGGTGCTATTGGGTCGTGCAACGTAATTGCAATTGGTCCGTACTTCGTTGTACCTGCGAGGTACCTACGAGAGTTTATGAAAGGCATCTCAACCGGTTCAGTCGTAACAGTCGGACGAGCTGCCGTCTTAAGAATGTACGCATCGATACCTTCGATTGAGAGTATCCATCTACCTTTGCGTTTAGGTTCAAACTGATTCGGAATCATTGATGTAACGTCTAAAGTCTCAGCGATTTTTTCATCCTCCTGGAAGTCCTTTCTGAGGACGTTCTAGACTTACATATAAGTAATTTTCAAGTTTGATCCATCGATTTTTGAAATCAATTAACTAACAATGAAAGGGTGCTTATATTCAGATAATCATGAAAAAGGAGAACAAGCTTAATGTATGCCCGTTATGCAACGAATTTTCATCGAAGAGACTTACGGTGTTCGAAAAGCATGTTCAATCTGTTCATTCTAAACAATCGTTGAAGCAACTTTGGGATGAGTTAAATGATGGTCCAAAACGGTGTGGATGTGGGTGTGAACAAGATTCAACGTGGTACGGATGGAACGGTGGTTACAGCCAATTCATTCGTGGGCATAACGCAAACATATACTCAATTTATTCAGTTGAAGAAGCAAAAGAGATAAGCGAAAAACGAAAGAAAGCTTTAAAAGGCAAGCGTTCGTGGGCAAAAGGTCTTACGAAGGAAACTGATGAACGAATAGCAAAAGGTGCAAAAGCAACATCGATAGGAAGAAAAAAAGCATTCGATGAAGGTAAAATTCGTATTTGGTCAAAAGGTCTTACGAAGGAATCGGATGAACGTGTTGCAAAGATGGCCGAATCGATAAAGGAGGATTTCAGCGTAGGCAAACGTATTTCATGGAACAAGGATCTCACGCAAGATATTGATGAACGTATTGCAAAGAAAAATCAAGAGCTACGTAAGCGTTTTGCTGATGGTGAAATAACTTCGTGGCATTCTGGGAAAACAGTGGAAGATGATCCAAGAATAATGAAATTTTGGGAACATAGATCACGTGATGAATACGCATCCAAACTCAAATGGTCTGATGACGAGATCGTTGATCAGCTAAAGAACAACAAACGACTTATCCTGCAATCGATAATTGATTACAAAAATAACAGAACGAATTCGATTCATGTAAGGTGTGCAAATTGTTGCAACGAATCAACGATATCGCTATTGAGAGCTAAAACAGATCACTGCCAATCATGCACACCCGTTGGTTCTATGGGACAGAATGAAATTGCTGATTTCATTGAATCACTGGGATTTGTTATCGGTCGGAACGTAAGGGGTATCATAGGAAAGAACGAGATCGATATCTACGTTCCACAGAAAAAACTTGCCATAGAGTTCAATGGAATGTACTGGCATAGTGAAGCGGCGAACAAAACAAAAAATTATCATCAAGGAAAATCGGCATCATGTAAGTTGATCGGTATTTCATTATTCCACGTCTTTGAAGATGAATGGCGCGATAAACGAAAGATCGTTAAATCGATGTTGATGAACAAGTTGGGTGTAACGCCTCGAAAATTAAATGCAAGATCATTAACAATCGCAACGTTAAAAACATCTGAACGAAGAAAGTTCTTTGAAGAAAATCACATCGATGGCGACGTTGCAGCGACGCATGCAATTTGTTTGAAACTTAACGATGAAATCGTGTTTGCGATGTCGATCAGAAAACCATTCCATAAAAAATACAATGGTCAGTACGAAATCGCAAGATGCTGTGCTGCGAATTACACAGTTGTTAGGGGTGCCATTAGCAGATTGATGAAGTACGCCAAATTAAGCGTCAATGATGCACAAATCATAACGTACGTTGACACACGTTTTGGAGGTGATGGCAATGGCTACGTTAATGCTGGGATGAGACTGATAGATGAAACAACGCCGAGATTTTGGTGGACCGATTTTAGGAATCGATTCAATCGGTTCAAGTTCAAAGCAAACAAACGACTGAATTTATCAGAAAACGACGTAGCTGAAATTGCTGGCGTTTCAAAAATTTGGGGATGCAAGAATCTCTTATTCTCCACGTAACGCTTCTGACAGTCACCCACCGAAAGCAATGTTTATCGCTTCGTCGGTTAAATCAAGAATATCCATTTCAGACATACTTGATTTAGCTGAGTGCTTTGCGGAAATTGCGGCGAGCAACTTCTCGTAATCAAGGTTATGATATAACTGTTGAAATTCGTCGTCATCAAGAAGCGATAATAAATCATCGGCAAGCTCGTCGAGCCTTTCATCGATGAGCTCATCATCAACGTTCAAAAGATCCTGAAATGATGCGACTGCCAATTCAGCGATTGCATCATACACACCGTCATTAACATCTTCAGCACCTTCAGCACCTTCAGAAAGGTGCTCTCGTCTTCTCTCGATGGCACGAGAATACTCTTCGTCAATTATCTGTTGAAGCTTATCTCTCGTAAGAATCATTATTCTCGTGCCTTAGGATCACCTTGACTGAATGAACATTTGAAGAACATTGAACACGGCCTCTTCAATATCAGATCTGATGTTCTCAAACGCATAATCTGTGCAGGCACGGGCAAGCGATCGAACTTCTTCGTAATTTGCGGGAACTGTTACTTCGTCAGGTGATAATAAATCGCTTATCTTCTGTTCAAGACCGTATGAAAGATCCTCATCAGTGAAAATTCGTTCTTCAAGTAATTGTTGAAGAGCGAGACCAAATTGTTCGACAATGGTATCACTCGATCCAATCTCATTAATTCTTGATTCAGTGATCCTTTGCTTAACAACGTCATTGACCAACGATCTTAACTGATTTTTGCTTAGTTTCAACATCAATTTGCACCTTTCTTTGAAGCATCATTCTTTTTAAGTAATGAAGATACTACCATACGCAACACTTGATCGTCATCATCACCAACACTTGATGATTTTTTCTTTGCACCTGACGGTGGGTCCTCAAGGTCGGCATTCACGTCCTCCTGATTTGGATCATTCCTGAACGGTGTCCCCGTCGCCAAACCCATCTTCGCCTCATTGAGAATAAGCTTTCTAAGCTGTTCAGCCGTGAGTTTGACGACCTTCATTTTCCTGATCCTACCTTTTTCGGCGTTGGAAGGGGCGCTTTCTTCTTCACATTTACGTTTCCTGAAACGATGTGCTGCATCTTTTCGTCGACCGCGAATGCAAGTTTTTCAATTGCATTATGAATGGCCGTCAATAATGAATGTTCCTGATCGGTGGACGCTTCGGCGATGCCCCTTTGGATCATATTGTCAGCTTCCCATAATTTAGCAACACCCTGCTTCAAGTACGAACCCATCGCAGAGCCGGGATGAAGCTCATCAAGTCGACCAAGCTCTTCATTGATGAGTTTTCTAAGTTGTGATTTCGTTAGTTTCATTCAGTTCTCAGATCTGTTGGTTGATGTTGTTCGTTACGACGAAGTCAAGAGAAACAAATTCAATGCTGCGAGTTGGAACTAGGAAGATTTTTCCTCGTATCGTGTTGTTCTCGACGTCCTGCTGCGTTGTTGTCGATGAATCGATGACAACCTTAAATTTGTCGATACCCGACAGTGCCTGAATTCTCTCAAGACGAGGTGTTACCTGCTTTGAGAATTTTGCAAGCGTTGATTCTCTGTTTGGTTCGAAGATGATTGTTTGCGCGATCTCTCTCACCTGACGGCGGACATCGATCAACAATCGACGAACGTTCACCCTATCTAGGGCTGATGCAGCGACCTGAAGAGTTTTCTGTCCCCAGACAACGACGCCGCCCTTTGGATTCGTCCCACCCGATGCATTTCCTGGGAATGCCACCAAAGGATTGATACCTGCATCATACAAGGTATCCATGTTTGTTTTCGATAGTTGAACCTTTGCTTCAAGCGTCGTTGACAATGCACCTCTCGTGAATCCCGCTGGTGCAAACCATGGATGTCCGATTGAATCGTTGAGCGCAAGAGCACCCAAAACAACAACAGAAGGTGGGACGACCACGTTCGTGTCAGTGTTAGGATCGGTTACAATAACGTCAGGGAAGTACGCTGCCGCGAAGTTTGAATCAAGCGAACGATCGATGAAGTTTGTCGTCGTACCCTGAACGGATGCAAGCTGATCATCAGTGGTTATGTTGTCACCATTGTTATCTACCTGCTCAATATCCATCACGTAGAGCGCATCAAATCTGTCCTCAACAGCAGAGATTGCTGCATTTGTCACGATTGGATGTCTTACTCCAGGGATTGCGAACAATTGAATGTCAGCGTTGACAACGTTCTGCATGATGTCGATTGCCTTTGAATACGCTCGAACGTTGGGTCCCAAATTTAAACCTCTGTTCGTATCGTTCATATCAGCAACAACTGCGGTGTTGTTTATCTCGGCTTCATCATTATCAAACATGTTTGTTCCATCAAATCCGCCCTGCATGAAGAACGTGAATTTTAGGAATCTACGGTTTGATTGGATGAAATCGTCAGTTGTAACTCTTCTTGTTTTCGTTGTGGCGTTTGCTGTGATGTTACCATTTCTAACGTAGGTTGCCTGATCCCATTCTGCAGGATCGGCCGTCGTGGCAGAACTTGTTACGACCTGAATGTTCTCAAGCGTAAATGCGTTATTGCAGAACCTATCGCTATCGATGATTCCATTTTCCGTTGTATCAACGGCACCGACGTTATCACCGATTGCAAAATTTTGGATTGTTTCAAAATTTTCTGGATAGTGCTTCATGAACGCGAATAACGATTCATTCTGAAGCGTGCTAGCGTTCGGCGTATCAAGGCTTGTTACGTGCTCAAATTGCGTTCCCCAGTACAGAAGCGGATTCACCGATTCTTTTGTTCCGGAACCAACGGTAATAGTTTTTCTGAATGGAACAGGTGGTTCGATCGTTCTCTTGAGTGCAAGAGGAACTGGCGTTATTTGTGTTGATGTCGAAGGTGTTGCCAACGGCGTCGAACCAGACGTTATGAGATGAACTGGTCCTCGGAAACCCAATGGCAACGAAGATTCATCGATGAATTTATTTTCGACATCAGATGAAACTTCGACCCTAACGTAATTCGAATTATTTGGATAGCTTCCTTCAACAACAATTTTTTGACTTGCTTCCGCACGGTCCCAGTCATAAAATATGTGGGCGTCTCCAACAACCTTTGAAATGTAACGATCTGAGCTTGGATCAAGCGATAGGCCTCTCCATTGTTCCAATGGAATTTGGGACGTATCGATATCATTTACATCGCGGATGATCAAATCAAACGCGCAGTAACCGTTCAAAGGATCGGTTGAAGGAACGATATTCTCAATTGAGAATTTGCATAGATTTGATATGCCTGCTCCAGCGTCGATCGCGTGCAATCTGAATAGGTTAGTTGCAACACCACCAAACTTCTGCGATACGATCCAAGGAGTTCTAGCATGGGTGTAGCGATCAGTCCATCCTTCGTAATTTGGAACCGTGCTGTCACCCGTATTTCTGCTTAATGAACCCGTTGTTAGGAACGCGGCGTTCTCCTTACCGACACATGCCGCGGTCACGGCGCCCGACCCTGAAACAGTTGGTATCAATCCAGTTCCCGTCAATGCTGCCGTTGCAGGGTAGATGTCCCAATGTGAATACAGATAATGACCAGCCTGCATGTATTTCAGCGGATCGGTGTTTAACACGTTCGCGAAATAATTCGGTGCTGTCATATCAAATGATGCAGTTATGACGTTCGGATACAAAGGATCAGATCCTTGATGACCGTTAAGCAACATCACGAATTCCTGTTTCGCGACAGTTCCATCAAGAAGAACTACTGCTCCAAGAACGCTTCCATTCGACGTAGCGTTCGTTGCAACAAGCGTCGACGAAGGTTGCGAATTGGTTCCTTCTGCGGATGATGACAGACGCAATATGACGCCCGAAGGTGCCATGACGACCGCCCTCAATATCGGAACTGATGCGGTGATTCCAGGTGTAATTCCGGTTGGTCCTTGAAGACCCGCGGAACTGAAAATTGTTGATCCTGCCGACTCCGACATGAATGCGCCAAGAAAGTATGTTCTGCCAAGAACGCTATTACTTCCTGAATTTGCGTACGTATTGCCGAATAATGCTCCATCGCTTGATCGTGGTTGATTCTCTCCGACAGAAAATCCAGCGCTTGTCACCGAACCATCTGCAGATCTTTCCTTACCATCACCCGTTCCAAGGACTCGGAGATACGTGACCGACCCTGCATTTCTCAACCATTCAGTAACAGCCAACGGACCGAATTTCTTCCCGTCGGTCAGACCAAACTTAGCATAAAAGTCGGATAACGTACCAACAGTCACCGGTACGAACGCCGGACCTCTTAACGCAGTTCCAACAATCCCTGCAGGAACACCTGTAGGCTCTCTTGTCAAAGGACCAGATAGATCAATTTCCCTTGCAGATACACCAGCGCTGCCAAATTTCAATTGTGCCAAAACGATTCTCCTACGATATATATCGCATCAATAAAGTTCTTAGGGTAAATGGATTCCATGATTTACAATGTAATTTCTTGAATTCTACCGTTCAAACGAACTGGATTCCTGAATTTGTTATGACGAAATCAACCGCGATAAATTCGATCGTTTTCGTTGGAACAAGAACAATTCGACCGTTAAGTTTGTTCAATTGAACATCCTCTGGCGTGTTATTCGTTTCATTCATGATAACCTTGAATTTTTCAATTCCTGCCTGGGCTTGAATCAACGCAAGTTGAAGTGATGAATCAGCGACAAATTTATTTCTAACCGTCGGCGTGTTCTGTTCGAACACCATCTTGTTCGCAATGTTGATGATGATTCTCTTTACCTCAAGTAACAATCTACGAACGTTGACCCTGTCAAGCGCTGATTTCTTAATCTTAAGCGTCTTCTGCCCGTAGATTACGAAACCCAACCTCGGGAACGTTGCGATCGGATTTATGCGTGAATCATAAAGACGATCCCTATCGCTTACATTCAATCTCGTTCCAACATTCTTAACGAAGTCCAAAGAAGCCCGATTAAATCCGGCTGGCGCGAACCAAGGATATGCAACACGATCGTTAAATGCTATTGCGCCTAAGGCCGCGATTGATGAAGGAACCTTCACCCTTCTTCTATTTGTTAGATCGTCGATGAAAACATCCGGGAAATAAGTTCCTGCATAATCATTATCAATCGATCTCCCATCAAATTGTGAGGCAGTTTTATCCACGTCCGGGCGTTCAGTTGAATCATCGTATAGTCTAGCTGATGAATCATCGTATGATGGAACATCCATAACATAGAATGCAAGGCTGTAATCACGTACCTTGCTCATCGCATAATCCGTGATGAATGATTCACGAATTCCTGGAACTGCAAGGATGTTCGTGTTGACAGTCAATGGATCCGTCATGATATTGATTGCTGTTATGTATGAGGCAACCGTCGAGTTGCTTTGCCCGCTTCCGTTCGGATTGATCAACATTCCTGGCGCAACGTATGATGATTCAGCACCACCGCCTGAATCGAATGATGACGCCTTATCGTTCATTCTTCTTGCATTACGATCGATGATGTTAACACCGTCCCATCCGCCGTACATAAAGTTCGTGAACTTCGTGTAAGGAGAAAATTTATTGAACACTGCTGCATCTGCCTGTGCAAGAACAGTTGCAAACGTTATTCTGTTTCCGATGATGCTTGAAACTGTGTACGTAGAAAGATCAAGATTTGCATCCCTGATGTACGCTGCTTCTTTCATGTGATCATTGACAGTTCCCGTCAATGCCGCAACGGATGTATTTGAGAATGCGACCTTTGCGAGGGTAAACTTGTTGTTATTGAACGTATCAGCACCCGAACCGGTGACTAGGACGTCCAACTTTTTGATTCCCATGAATTTCGTAAAAGAATCAAGAAGGTTGTTCTTTTCAGACGTAATGTTTGCATTCAAAGGAAGCGTATTTCTCTCAAATTTAACACCCCAATACAATTGTGATGTCGCAAGCTCTGTTGAACCAGGCTGACCCTGCCATGCTGCGGTTGAAGGAACATCGCCCTTTGTTACCTTGAACCTGAATGGAACGGGCGGAATGATTGATCCTGACAATGCGGAATCAGAACTTACGCCTAACACACCCGCAAGTCTTTGTGTACCTGACGCTACGTCGGTTAACGCGTCATTTGTCTTTAATGTTTCAATTCCTCTGAACCCGAAAGGAAGCGCATCCTTTGGTGTGAGACCTCTGTTGACAGCGGTCGACATTGAAACTCGAACAAATTTTGAATTATTCGAATACTTTCCGAACGTAACGATTCGACGCTCTGACTCAACAACAGCGTCAAAATTGTACGTGATCTTACGATCTCCAATCACCTTTGCGATGTAATTGTCAGCAACTGGGTTTAATGAGCAATTTGAAAATTGTTCAAGAACCTTTGGGTTCGTATCCGTATCATTCCAATCCCTTATTTGAACCGTGAACGTTCCAAATTTGTTTGCTTCGTCCAATGAAGCCTTTAGGTTTGTTATCGAAATCTTGTAAAGCTTGTTAGCGTACTCACCATCGTCAAGCGATTCAAAGTAGAAAAGATCGTGTTCAGTATTACCGTAAGGTTGCGAGATGAACCAGGTTGATTTTGGTGTTGTAAAACGTGTGTCAAGTGCACCGAATGCTTTTCTGAACGGCAACACAGTATCGCCTGAATTTGCGCTTGTTGACGCAGAACCCGATAGAACAGCAACTGATGTTGCTGTTGCAATTTCATCATCCACGGAAAAATCTGCGTACAGATAATGCTGCTTTGTAACGAACTTATCCGGGTCTGTATTTAGAACCTTGCCAAAGTAATCATCGTCGGTTGGGTTCAATGATGCAGTGAAAATCAAAACGCCAGGATTTCCATCGACATTTGAAAATTCATTCCCCAACGTTGAAGAAATAACAAGCTTGACTTTATTGCTTGCTACCGTTGCTACGTCATCAGGACCAGCTGCGGTGAAGGCGCCGACGGCGCTCTCGTCACCATTCAGAACCATCATTCTTGCGCCGGATGCGAGTAGAACAGCACCTCGAACAAGATTGACTGTTGCGCCACTGTACGACGTATTGTCAGTGAACATCGGCATTCCAAGCGCTTCATTCGTTTGAAGCGAGTGTTTGGCAACGATGTATTGAACTGCACCTGTGTGTCGACCACGTGAATCATGTGTGGCAGCGACACCATCGAAATAAACTCCAGCGCTCTGAACGCGGCCAGTTTGTATCGTTGTATTGATGTGCGTTTCAGTTAAATTCGCACCAGCACCGAGAACTCTTAGGTACGTTAACGCGGTCTTATGCTTTAAAAATTCATTAACTGCATAAGGTCCAAAGTTTTTTGGATCAAGGTTCCCAAACGTCGCAGCAAACTCATCAAAGGTTGCTACCGTAACTGGTACGAACGCTGGTCCTTTGTTCGCTGTTCCAATTATACCTGCCGGAACCCCAGTAGGGCCCGCCACGGTTGGCGCAGAACGATCAATCTCTCTATCAAAAAAATTCGGCGAACGAAATGTTGCTTCTTGAGGCATCAGTTACTCCACATCGCAGTGCGATTGCAATGATAAGTATTGTGCGCTCAGGTGAAAACTGTCATGCGTTAACTATCACTAACGATGATATCGGTTCCACCCAAATCAAAGCCAGATGAGAAAGTTGTTTCTCCGGTCCTAGTATTAACGCTAGAAATTCTAACCAACTTTGTTACCGTTTTTCCATTCCGATCAACGGTCGTAACTTTTTTGAACCGTGCGAGCGATTGCCCTCGTGGAACTGATCGTAATGCTGGATCCTGTGGGTTTACATCATCTATGTTTGGATATAATCTGGTGCCGGTTGTTTCACGACCGTCTCGACGTCTTGTTGAATCAGACAGAGGCAACGTAGGATCATCGGAACCAAGGAAAGGTTCATCAATTCCACCTTTCTGCGTTAATTCATCGGCATTCGTGCTTATATCGAATGTTATCACCGGAGCAGAAACATAACGTTTCAATGCTATTGGCGCTCCGGGCACATTTGATGCAAGAACATATGCTTGGACCTTCACCGTAAATTTATGTTTGATTATTCGTTCTTCCTGCGACATGTCGTCAGCATTGCTATCTGAATTGAACACATTCGCATCAACCGTTGCAATGAACCAGTAACCTTTATTTGTTTCTAATTTCCATGCATTACCTTGAGGCAGATACGATGCAATAGTCTGTTCCAACAGTTGCGACATTTGCCAATTAAATTGTGCCCAAAATGTTACTTCGTACGTTGCTGTGTAAAATTGTGGTGATGGAACAGCCAACGTTTCAACGATGTTGTTTTTTTTATCACCCAATAAAAAGCCACCATCCTGTATTGTTGGATCAACCGTTAGATCGCCAGTACGGCGTGATGTTGATAGTTCATCATTTACGACGGCAGAATTATCGATGGCAACGTTCAGTTGATTTTTGATTCCCAAACGATTGACGATATTTTGGTACGATCTGTCATTTGAGCTTAACGACCTCTTGACGTACAACTCACCCGTTTGTTGATTGATTCCTCTGCCTGTTATATCTGAAACGGGTGATTGTTCCACGGTTGTTCTAATGACGGTTATCAATGGAAGTATTAATGTGTTATTTCTGTCACGCATTGGCATTGAGCGCTTCTGCAATGCCCATTTTTCACCGGCGGCAAAGATGACTGGAACTGTTGCTACGAGACCCGACGAGGGAACTTTTGTAACGAACTTGGACTCCTTATCGAGAAAATTAAAGAGTGCACGGTCGACATCCTCGATGCCAACAGAAGGTATCGTTAGAACGCCCTCTTGACCAGGTTCGTATCCTGACTTTAATCCAGGAACATCAAATCTTGATGTTGATGTTATGTTGAATCGATTTGCCATCAGCTTTCCTCATCGTAGAAACTTGAAGCGTTATTTGAATTATCGCTCTGCGCCCCTCTTTCAGATACTTCCCTTGGTCCATCTTCTGGTAATTCCAGAATTCCATTTTCAATTAAATCGCGCTTATCGTGTGTTTGACCTTCGGCATTTTCTCTGAAACCTCTTTGCTGATAAAAATTCTTTTGAACTGCATCATCATCATTGTAGCTTACGTCAGTTGGGCCCACCATCGGAGCAGTGAATTGTCCCTGACGAGCTTTTGTTCCTATCAACTTGATTCCATCCCTGTGTTCAGGTAAACCGTAAATGTTTCTTAATACTTGAGTTTCTGTGACTTCGTAAAAGATATCTGAAAATGAGAAAAAGTCGCCGATGCTGATTGATAAACCCTTGTCGACAAGATCACGGTATTGAATGAATACCTCAATTTTATACTGCTGATCAACACCAAATAATCCTATCTTGGTGTCAGACTGATACCTTGAATCGACCAAAGCATCGATTTGTATCGGATTATCGTAAACCTTCTGAAAGGATTCATTGTACACGTCATGTGACAACGTCTTCAATTCTGATATTGGATAGTAAATGATTTTCTGCCCGATAACATCCTTCAATATCTCCTTCGTTATGTCAGAGATGAAATTTAGTTCACGGGGTGTTACGTAAAGTCTGCTCATATCAACCTATCGTGATTGCTCCACCTGCAGGCATGGGTATAAGCTTAAGTTGTTTCTGCATGTTTTCCGCAATTGTGACCTGTTGTTCTATCAATTTTGCGGTTGTCAAGTTTTGCAACCAATCCTTCAATTGATCACGTAATCTTACCTGATCTTCCCTTGCTTGTTGAAGCAATGAATCACCATTTAATTTAAGATCAGCATTTGGTATCGGGATAACGTCAAATTTACTCCTGTTTAGACCGAGAATTTCCTTCGATAATGCAAGAGAAAATTGTCTAATCCATTGTCTTCCGGGTTGTGTTATCGTATTGTACGGTAGATTTCCAAATGGCACGTTGCTTGGACTTGAAACGCCGTACAACGTTGAATCTGCAGAACTTCCCGACATCAAACTTCCTCCAATCGCAGTTGGGTCGACTGGATTTATCGTTCTAGCAAAAACCTTGATAAACATCTTGCCAAGCTGCATTTCGGATGAAGGAATTGGAAATATCCTAAGATTGCTACCTATGATTTTGTAGCTGTAATTTGATCTTCTGACCCTGAATGCCGTTTCTAACATTCCTCTTCTAAGAAGATCCTCGTAGACAGGTAAAACGTAAAAAACGGTGCTGTTAACGTACGATTCGTAGTTAAAGTTCGTTGCAAGAAAGTTTGTTATGTTTGATGCGTTCAATAGGAAGTGTTGAGCAGCAAGCGGTTCAAAATGGAACAATTCAACAATTTTCATCTTCCCACGGGATGATGAAGGAATTGATAACCAGAGATTTTGACCCAATGTTCCGGTCGCGGCGCTTTTTACATCAGCGTAAATATCGTAATCTTGTTGTCCTTGAACAAGATCGATGTACCCTAAATCAGCATCGTACGATCCACCGATTGCTGCTTCCGTTGCGTATGGTTCTGCCATTCGCATCAAATACTCGAGCGTCTGTCGGGGATTTATGTTCGTCAAGTTACTTGACGTTGACATTCCCATAACGTTAACCAACTCAGATTGAATACGAAGTTCATGAATGAGCCTCGAATATTCACAAACAGCCTCCTCAAAACACGTCCAGATTTCTTTCTTTGTGAGCTCTACGCTTAGAATGTCATCGCCGAGCTTTCGTTTAACAAACGTAACCATCGAATCAGCTTCAGTTTGAAAGTCTGAATCACTATC
>Ga0172379_10003210_pt1 | contig 26613 bp, 21 predicted proteins | sample GrowelOW334metaG_FD_119756 | JGI IMG/M metagenome (GOLD analysis project Ga0172379, IMG submission 119756) | Groundwater microbial communities from an aquifer near a municipal landfill in Southern Ontario, Canada - Groundwater well OW334 metaG | ecosystem: Environmental > Aquatic > Deep...
GCGTGGCCTTTGGAGCGCGTAGAATGCAAGGAGAAACTATACAGCCTTGAATTTCTTTGCTTACTTTCTTTTTTCAAGAAAAGAAAGTGAGTGCGGTTTGGGGCGCATAGCCCCAAGTAATAAATTGAATATAAGGTATTATGTAACTTTGGATTTAAGATCTATACGACTAATCCAACATGTTAAATATCTATACAATCAAATCCGCTTTTTGATTTTTTAATTGTTATACGTACATTTGTATAAATCATACGTATATGACATCTAAATTGACATTGTCCATTGATAGGGAAGTTATCCAAAGAGCAAAAGAATATGCTCATAAAACCGGACGGAGCCTTTCAGATTTAATTGAATCCTATCTGGAGTCTATCGTACAATCGGATAAAGAATCCGATCCTACGCAAATGCCTCCAAAACTCAAACGACTCTTTGGATCAACGCATATTGCGACTAATCTGGACCACAAGAAGGAGATCAGGAAAATACTTTCATCAAAAGACAAAAGATGATCGACCTTTTTCTCGATACTGATATAATCCTCGACTTTTTGGGCAATAGAAAGCCCTTTTCAAAGTTTGCGGCTCAAATTTTCATAGGGACTCATCAGGCAAAGTTCAGACTTTATACCTCCAGCAATTCGGTAACAACAACCTATTATATTCTTTGCAAAAATGTTGACGATAAAAAAGCAAGGATACTCATCACAGATTTGCTGGACTATGTTCAGGTGATTCCCGTAACAGAAAAAATCTTAAAGCATGCGTTGAATTCTGAATTCTCAGATTTTGAAGATGCTGTTCAGCATCATAGTGCTTTGACCGTTGACAAAATTAAATTCATCATTACCCGAAATCTCAGAGACTATAAGAAAAGCAAAATAAAGGCAATCAGTCCGGAGCAATTATTTACAAACTGAATTGGCAATAGTATGCTTTTCGACTTTCCTTCTCCCAAATTGAAAATTCCTTTATCAAATTGATAATTAAAAGGGAGAATCGGGAAACCTGTAAAGGCCGGAAGTAAGGACTGGCATAGGATCAGCGTAAATTAAAAGTATGGCACTGTATTTATGGTATCTTGCTATACCATGCATCGCCTAAAGAAGAAGTTGAATATTGCGGTGATTGATGACAATGCATTTTACAATAAGTTGTTTTGCGCGCAACTGCACATGCTGATCAATCATTCGTTCCAGAACGAAAGGGAAAACATTCAGGTGTTCCCGTTTGATTGTCCCGATTCATTTCTGATGAGCAGCCGGTCCGACTTCGATCTGATCTTTCTGGATTACTTTTTTTACAATAATATTACCGCATCCGAGGCCATTCAACCTATACGGGAGAAGTGCAGACAGGCCGAAATATACCTGCTCTCCGAATGGATGTCGGCTGAACCTCCTGATACCACTATACTTCCCAAAGTAGATGGGTATTTCCCGAAAGACACGCATGCCCTGATGCGTTGTCAGGAAATTTTAACACGATTTATACCTGCAGTTTAAATTTAACGAAGAAATTTGTTCTATCTTTAAAACAAATGGTATAAACCGTTATGTGGAAGAAAACCCCGTATAAAATAGCCATCATTGTGGTGGTAATGGTTTCGGCCGTTACCTATATCGGGATGAATACATACAACCGTCTGGGGGGTATTTTGCAACAAACCAATACCTGGTTGCAGCCCGATTCCTACCTGCTCGAATTGCAATTGTTTGTAAGCGGCATTTCACAGGCCGAAAGCAATGTGCGCTCGTACCGGCTTACCCGCGACGCTAAATTTATCCGGTCATTCCGAGAGTCGATGAAGGAAGCAAAACAGTCGTTGCAGAATATGTATGCCTTGCAACAGGAAGATAAAATGCACAGGCGTGTTGATTCGTTGCGCCTACTGCTGGGTGAGAAGGAAGTGATCCTGAATGAAATTCTGCATCTCGAAAACAGCGAGCTGGTAACCGGGGAGCTGGCATCGATCACCCGCGAACTCAGGAAAATGGAACAACCTGTTGCAGCCGAGCCAACTGCTAAAAAGGGATTTTTGAGCCGCTTGTTTCACTCTTCAGGCAGTAAAAAACAGAAACAGGCCAATGCAGATAGTGTGCTTGCCACCGTGCGTAACCGTGTGAATACACAGGTATCGGAAGTTCAGAGCAAACAAATTGCACGACTGAAAAAACAAAAGAGAAGCGAGTTTGAATTGTTGCGTTACGACAATGAAATAACGGCAGATATTCAACGGCAGATTGCCATTATTGAAAAAGCAGAGAAATTGAGGAAGCAGGAAAACATTCTGCTGGCCGGGCAAAGTGCTGAAGAAATCCGCATGTACAATTTGCTTTTTGCTATTACGCTTTCGTTAACATTGATCCTGATCGGATTTGCGCTGATCAACTTCGTGCACAAAAACAACCAGTTTACACAGGCCATAGAAAAAGCCCGGAATGAAGCGGTCAGCCTGGCCAGAACCAAGGAAACCTTTTTGGCCAACATGAGCCACGAAATCCGGACCCCTTTAACCGCGGTGATTGGATTCGCCGAACAATTGATGAAACATCCGATGCCGGAGCAACAAAAAAATCAGGCAACCGCTATTTATAAATCATCCGAATTTCTATTACATATTATCAACGATATCTTAGACTACAGTAAAATGGTAGCGGATAAATTTGATAAACTCGAATCCACTTTTAATTTACCTCAGATCATTCGTGATGTTGAAAATCTTTTTGCTTTGCAGGTGCGGAATAAAGGCATCGCTTTCAATGTATTTATCGACGAACGCATTCCGCATTATCTGGTGGGCGATGAGATGCGCCTGAAACAGGTCCTCATCAATCTGCTCTCCAACAGTATAAAATTTACCCCTTCGGGATTTATTAATTTGCAATGCCACCTGCATCACGAAACCGATCAGGCGTACTTCGTTAAGTTTATGGTAGAAGATACCGGAATTGGCATTGAGCAATCGAAACTGCAAAAAGTATTCGATGAATTTGTGCAAGCCGATCCAGCTATTTATCACGATTTTGGTGGAACAGGCCTGGGGTTGAGTATTTGCAAAAAACTGGTTGAATTGCAAAACGGTAGCATTGAACTCGACAGCACACCGGGCGAAGGAACACGGATAAGTTTTACCATTCCGTACCGCATCGGACTCGAAGAAATTAAGCAACCTTTACCGGTCAAAGAAGAGGGAATTGCATTGAGCGGCAAACATGTGCTCATTGCCGATGATGAACCCTACAATGTGCAATTGTTACGGTTTGTTCTGGAAAAATACGGCATCCGGATAACCGCTGTTGAGAATGGTCGAAAAGCATTGGAGGCGTTTGAAAAATCTCCTTTTGATTTTTTGATCGTTGATGCCCATATGCCCGAAATGAGTGGACCCGAATTTATCAGCCATATTCGTACACACTATCCCGAGCGCATCGTTCCGGTGATTCTTTTATCGGCCGATGCCCCTGAACAAACACAACTCAAGGCTTTGTATCCTTTGGTTACACAAGTTTCTAAACCCTTTACCGAAAATCATCTTATGCAAACATTGATGGCCATTACCAGCGGAAAGACATCTACTAAAGAACTCGAAGCAAATTATAGAGATGCGGATGTGGATTTAAGCGAGTTGAAGTTTCTGGGGGAGCAAAACCCCGATTTGTTCAGCGACCTGATCCAAACATTTATCAGCAGCACACAGGAAGGATTGCTCGCCATCCGAAATGCAGCAGCGGCAAATGATACAAAATTGCTGCACGAGTGGGTGCATCGCCTGTCGCCTCCCTGCCGGCATATTCATGCCATGCATCTGCTTCAACTGCTGAAAGCACTGAATAATCCTTCACTTGAAAAGCAGCAATTGTTGCAATCTGTTGAAGAAACAGAAACTGAATTTATCCGCGTTAAAGAATTGCTGGAAGAAGAATTGGTAGGAGCGAAAAGAATTTAAGATCCGACTTTTTATTAAACAATATTGTATCCATGCCCTTTACCCAACAAAATGCTTCGCTTTCCGTTTTCGTTGTAGAAGATAACGAATGGTACCGGCGTTTTATAGAGCATACCATAGCCTTAAATCCATCTTACGTTGTAAAAAGTTTTGCAACCGGAAAAGAATTGCTGGATCATCTGCACCTGAAACCGGATGTAATTTCTATGGATTACCATTTACCCGATTTTACCGGCGATACCTTGATGGTGGCCATTCGCCAACAGGTTACCGACTGCGATATCATTGTAGTATCCGAACAGGAAGATATTGAAACGGCCATTTCATTGATTAAGAACGGAGCCTATGATTATATCGTGAAAACGAAAGACATCAAAGACCGGATTCATAAATGCCTGCAAAATATCAGCGATAAAAGAAGCCTGAACAAACGCATTTCGGTACTGGAAGAAGAAGTGGGAAAGAAGTACGAGTTTTCCAAAACATTGATTGGATCCAACGAAAGTATCACACGCCTGTTTCCCATTCTGGAGAAAGCAGCCGGGAGTATGATCCACGTAACCATTACCGGAGAAACCGGTACTGGCAAGGAAGTGGTGGCCAAAAGCATTCATTACCAGTCGGCTCGCCGGGATAAACCCTTTGTAGCCATCAATATTGCAGCCATTCCGGCAACACTCATTGAGAGTGAATTGTTTGGATACGAAAAGGGTGCATTTACCGGTGCTGCAGCACGCCGGATCGGTAAATTTGAAGAAGCCACCGGAGGTACTTTGTTTCTGGATGAAATAGGGGAGATGGATCAGGCCATTCAGGTAAAGTTGTTGCGTGCCATACAGGAAAAAGAAATCGTACGCATTGGCGGAAACAATACCGTTCATACCGATTGCCGCATCATTGTGGCTACTCACCGCAACCTGTTGGAAGAAGTGAATGCCGGAAGATTCCGTCAGGATTTGTATTACCGGTTGTTTGGTCTAACCATCGCCATGTCGCCACTCCGCGAAAGAGGAAAAGACATTCTGATCCTGGCAAAACATTTTGTGGATTTGTATGCCCGCGAAAACAATCAACCTGCAAAGAGTATTACCGAATCAGCTCAGCTTAAATTGATGAGTTATGCTTTTCCCGGCAATGTGCGTGAGTTGAAATCTGTGATGGAGCTGGCCTTTATCATGAGCAATTCAGATACAATATCCGATGGCGATATTTTATTGAGCTCAGCCGATGTGATTTCCGAATCGATCAGCGAAGAACTGACCATGAAATCATTAGAACAACGCATTCTGAAAACCTATCTCTCGCGTTACGATAACAATATTAAGCTGATTGCACAAAAGCTGGAGATTAGTCAGTCTACCATATACCGCATGTTGAAGGAAATGGGATTGTAATTACTCGAACGCTTATCTAAAAGATAACTATGCGAAAGATTCTATTTTGGGCGAATCCCCACCTGCCAAAACTACGGGAGCGGTTCATGCTTTGTTTCCTAACGGCATTTCGGTCCGCTCTCTTGTTTTGTATGGTGAGGTCGGGCCATTCACTTCAATCCCTGAAGTAATCGGGTACGATTTACTTCAGGGGATTTACGTTTCTGTCCATTTCGCGGGGTGCTAGACTTTCATAGATTATTGCAAAGAAGAACGCATTGTCATCTTGCATATAATCGATCGCATCTTTAAGTTTATATTATACTAATTGTATTTCTTATTAAACAGAGGTAAAACAGGATGTCTGATCATTTATTGAAATCATAGAGGTAAATATCCCTGTGTAGAATTCTCAATTTGAGAATCCCCCTTTCAATTTGAGGCAGTGTGAAGCCCCGCAATTTTTTTAATACATTGATTTTCAACTAACAAATGCCATTATATTTTGTGGTATGCCCCTTGTATCAGGAAGGATATAATTCTCCTGATCATGAAAACTCTATTCATAACTATTTGCGCCTTTCTGCTGTTGAACAGCGGATTCGCCCAACCGGCCATTAATACCCATTCCTATACCAATGCTATTGGTTTGCGTGCCGGAGGTACTTCAGGTCTTACCTTCAAGCACCATTATGGTGGGGGAACCAGCGCCGAGTTTATTCTGGGGATCTGGAACAATGGGATTGGACTCACAGGCTTGTATGAGAAAAATGCATCCGCAGGAATAAGTGGTCTCAACTGGTATTATGGATTTGGTGGACACGTAGCTGCATCCAATGACCGCTCCTATTATTATGTCAGGGGCGAGCGGGGATATTTCTGGTATCGCCAGATGCACGAAGACCGCTTTGGTATTGGAGTAGACGGTATTGTGGGTATCGAATACAAAATACGTCCTATCCCATTTGCCATCAGCTTTGACTTAAAACCCTTTATCGAAGTTACCAATAGCGGATTTATGTGGGCCTCTATTGATCCCGGACTGGGCATAAAATTCACGTTCTAATTTCAACCCTATAAAACTTTACCATTATGAAAAATCTAATTCATCCGATGAACAATCCAAACAACGATGCGAAATCTAAAACTGTTCTTTTCAGAACGCTGCTTATTGTGTACTTACTTTTCCTGGGTCTGCTGGCCATGCTTTCTACCGGTTGCAAAAAAGACAAAGCAGATACTGCAGCCATGGAAGTGATGATGACCGATGCACCTGCTGAATTCCTGAATGTGTATGTGGATGTAAAAGAAGTGCGTATTCATTACGTAACCAACGATACCAGCGACACTTCGAGTACTTCCGGTTGGGTTACCCTCAATACCAATGCACAGGTTTATGATTTACTCGAATTGCGTAACGATTTAACCGTAGCACTTGCTAACAAAAACGATTTACCGGTTGGAAGAGTTAATCAAATTCGTCTGGTTCTTGGCTCCGACAATTATGTAGTGACCAAAGACAGTATTGCATTTCCACTGGTAATTCCAAGTTCTTCACAATCCGGATTAAAGATCCAGACCAATATTTTACTCGAAGCCGGAACCACTACTGTTATAGTTGTTGACTTTGATGCCGAAGCATCGGTGCGCGAACAAGTTGGAGGTTACTACAGAATGTCGCCTGTGATTCATCTCAAAAGCTCGATGAAAAAATAAACCAGCCTCAAAAGTTGGTTTGCCATTAGCTCTGTGAAGCATTAAGTATATAGCCCCGAAAGGAGCGCGACTGAAGGCTACAAATCAGTTGCGCTCCTTTATTTTTTGTGGGTGCACAAAATTTACGTTGAAACAGAATCTGTAAAGAAAATGGAAAAAGCCGTTATTTCTTTTTGGGCTTTTTTGTTTCTTTCAGCAAGGTTTGTTGTTCTACCTGTTTGGTTTTAATCTTTCGCTGGTAGCTTTTGAGTTTCGTGATTTCAAAATTCTTTTTGGAATCAGCGGTGTTCTTTTTTGTTGTCATAACATGAGGGTCGCAACAAGAAGTTTCCCTTATTCAAAGGTTGTAAATAAGCAGTAGATCGACTATGACACTTATCATACACCCGGATCAATCAGCAGGCATAGAAACTCCTGATGCGTCATTTGAATTTGCTTTACTTGCAGCTTTTTGAATCTTCCACGGATTTGATGTAAACTCGAACCTTTATTTAAGTTCATGACCCACCCGCAATCACCCGAAAAACAACGTTTTGTTTCCCTGTATGGCTATTTTGCTTTTGAATATCCTGCTTACTGGAAACAGGAAACCGATGAACAAGGCCATTATGTCTTGTACAACGAAAACGGAGGTGCCGGTGTTTTACGAATTATCGTTATGGAGCATGAACAGGAAGGCGAAACAGGAGCTGCAAAAATATTGGAGGATGTGTTTACCCAAAATCAGGAATTTGAACCGGTAGTTTATGTAAAGGGGGAAAATAAATTTGTTCATTTTGTAAAAGAACATGCCATCAACGGAGGAAACTTTACGGTGCATTACTGGATAACGGCGCATGCCGATAAAATGGTTTTGTTTACACTTACCCTGCAAACGGTCTTAAAGGAATTGCCAGCCGCACTCAAGGAACTGGAGCAAATGGAAAACCTGATTGCAACTGTTGAGTTTTTGCAGGGACACGATCATCACCACGAACACACACACGATCATTGATCAGCTATGGATATCATTGACCCAAAAATTCAGGACTATTGCGATGCACATACCACTCCGGAGAGTGAAACACTGGCTGCTCTCAACCGCGATACGCATGCCAATGTATTGTATCCGCGGATGCTGAGCGGACATTTTCAGGGCCGCCTGCTCAGCATGATCAGCCATATGATTCGTCCGAATTATATTCTTGAAATCGGAACCTATACCGGATACTCGGCCATCTGCCTGGCCGAAGGATTGAGTGAGAGAGGAAAACTGATCACCATCGATTGCAATCCGGAACAGGAAGAACGTATTTTCAAGTATCGAAACCTTTCCGGTATGGAGGATAAGATTCAGCTGATTATTGGCGATGCCTACCAGATCATCAAAACCTTAAACCAAAAATTTGATCTGGTTTTTATCGATGCCGATAAGGAAAACTATCAGCGTTATTACGACCAGGTAATGGAAATTTTAGTTCCGGGAGGATATATTTTAATCGACAATGTATTGTGGAGCGGTAAAGTAATTGGCGATGCAACTAAAGATAAAGATAAAGATAAAGTAACTGGCATTTTGCAAGTGTTCAACGATTATGTAAAAAGGGATCCGCGGGTGGAGCAGGTTTTATTGCCCGTCCGCGACGGATTGTTGTTGGTGAGGAAGAGAGGTTAAAGCGGATTTATACATTGAGCATGTTCAACCGCGTTGCGGTTGGCTGTCAGGTTGCCGCGGTGGTACATGGGGGGTTATGGATGTGTGACCGCGTTGCGGTCAATTCTTATCGCAAGCATAGAAGCCCCAGCACATCTCCGAATTTTTAGTTAATGTTTAATGGTAACGACAACTCCATTAATTGGATCAATTCTCTGGTGAGCTACTTCGTACTTCGTAATCCGTCATTCGTAATTAGTTAATGGTTATTGGTTAATGGTTATTGGGTTAATGGTAATGACAACTCTCCTTAAGAATCCATTCTCTGGTGAGCTACTTCGAACTTCGTAATCCGTCATTCGTAATTTCTTAATTCAGCTTTGTTTGCTCCCCTGAAATAAACTGCAGCCGGTAATGTTGCAGCAAATTGGATTTGGTGATAAATCCTACATACTTGTCGCCCGAAACAACCGGTATGGTCCAGATATGTGTTTCTTCAAACCGTTCCATCAGGGTTTCTATGGTATCGTTGGTTTGCACCACTGCGGCAGGTAAAATCATGAGGTCGGTTACCGTCATGGTATCATAATGATCTGTATTGAACATTACCTCTTTGAGTTCATCCAATGTTAGGATCCCCAGTAAAACACCACTGTTGTTCACAACCGGAAAAGTATTGCGTTTTGAATGCGACACAATATCGAGCAAATTCCGCAAGGTTTGATGTGCATGAACGGCGGTATAATCTGTTTCAATCAGTTTTTCAATCGGTACCGAACGCAACAGGGCGATGTCTTTGTCGTCGGTGATGAATCCGCGCTCGATCAAGGTCTTTTTGTAAATGGAATTTGGTTCAAAATAGCGGGTCACAAAATAGGCCATCGAAGATACAATCATCAGCGGGATGATGAGCACATAGCCTCCGGTAATTTCAGCAATCAAAAAGATTCCTGTGAGTGGAGCATGCAACGCACCGCTGATCAAACCGCACATAGCAACGGCGATAAAATTTTGTTCGTTCAGTTCCGTTAAACGGGTGAGATTAATAAAGCGGGCAAACAAAAATCCGCTGAGAGCACCGGTAAATAATGACGGACCAAAAATTCCTCCATTGCCACCTGCACCTATGGTAATGGCTGCTGCAAAAACCTTTAACAGGACTACAACTCCAACTACCAGCAGTATCACCCAGGCATTGTCGTTATACGCATAAAACAAACTCCGGTCGAGCAGCATATGTGCATTTCCCGCCATCAGGTTGGTTATGGTATTGTAACCTTCGCCATACAATGCCGGAAGAAAAAACAGGAGTAAACCAATCAGCATTCCGCCATAGATGGCTTTTTGCCAGGGATTTTTCCGTTTGTTGAAATAGTGCTCGATGCTCGTACTCATGCGCACCATATACGCCGAGATCAAACCGCAAAAAGCACCCAGCAACAAATAAAAGGGGAGGGCATTCAGGTCCCAGTCGTTGGTAGTTAAGAAGAATAATTGTTCGGAATAAAAGAGTTTTGAAACCACTGCACCGCTGGCCGAAGCAATCAGGAGTGGAATAAAAGCCGGAATGCTTACTTCGGTGAGCAATACTTCAAAGGCAAAAATCACTCCGGCGATCGGACTGTTGAAAATGGCTGCAATACCCGAAGCCGCGCCGCAAGCGAGCAGCAGTGTACGCGATTGTTTATTCAACAAGAGATCTTTGGCGGTATTGGCGCCGATGGCCGAACCGGTAACAGCAATCGGAGCTTCCAATCCTACCGATCCTCCGAAGCCTACGGTTAATGCAGAAGTGATCACATGCGAAAACGTTTTATGCCGTTCTACGGTTGCGCCTTTTCGTGAGATGGAGTAAATGATGCTGCTCAAACCTTTATCAAAAACTTTTTTGTAATGAAAAATGCGCAGGTATAAAACGCTCAGCAAAATACCGAAGAGGGGATACAGCAAATACAGGTAATTTTCGTACCGCACATTGAAACCGCCCTCGAGCAGGTGTTGGATCCAGTGTACCGAATATTTCAGCACAATGGCGGCAAAGCCCGAAAGTATGCCAACCCAAATGGCCAGCAAGACCAGAAAATTTTTATCGCCGATATACTGATGGCGATGATGTGCAATCTTGTTGACACCAATTTTAAAATTAATTCTGAACTGTTTTACAATATCCGGGTACACCTTGCAATATTACACATCACAACGGGTAATTCAAGAGTTAATCAGGGTAGATTATAATGAGTAAGTCAAAACTTACATGAGGAGAAAGCTGGATACACTTGAAGTGCGTAAAAGATTTTACAATATTACTCACAGGATGTCAGCTTCAATAAACATGATAGCTTGTCAACGTGATTGTTGCATTTGTTGTGGTTGGACGGGCAAGCTTTCGACATAAGCTATTCCCAAATGATTTTCTACAATCTTTGTAGCCGGACTGTGCGAAAAAGTGTGCATGAAAGCATGGTGCACGGTAAGAATCAGATCCTGTAATTCATTATCATTTTCCATGTCGATGACTGAGACCCCTATTTCCTTGCATTTGTTTTTTGAAATATGTCTGGCATGAGACTTATTTGTTTTGTGATCACTGAATTCCTTTAATATTTTTCTGGTTTTAGTTTCATCTCCCATGCACATATTTCTTTTTAACCAATCAAATGCAAGTTTCTCAGACCACTCAATAGAGTTTTGGCAGGCACCAAGGAAAGTAGGATGGTATTTAGAAACTATAACTTGCCATAAAGGTGCAGCTTGCGGATTGGCTTTAATATCATCTTTAGCCTTCTGAAATTCATCTAATACTGCCTGACAGGCAACTCCACCCATTTGTGGATCAATAGGACCTAAGTTAGATTGTTTGCCCATTATAATCTCCTTACAGGATAAGGCAATCATGGTTCCGGCGCTCATAGAGATTTGAGGAATAATTGCCCGCACATCATTTCCGAACATTTGATTTAAATAATCCACGATACTTTCTGTAGCTGCAAGATCTCCACCAGGTGTATGGAGTATTAAATCCAGCCCTTTAGACCTGTCCAGTTTATGCATGTTAACCATGAAGGCATTTTTGTCCTTATCGTTAACAATTACATCTATGGCATTTCCCCGTTGAAGCCAACCAGAGTAATATGCAATTACATTACGACCAGTACGTTTTTGAATTTCGAGTAAATACTTTCTTCGTATAATATCAAGTGCATTGGGTACACCTTTTTTCACCTCCGCCTGAATCTCTTCCAGTACCTCTTTCCAATTAGGCATAAATGTTAACCTGGATAAACTAAAGTATCAGTTGATGTAATACTATTGGGAGTTTCCTGATATAAGGAAAATTTAATTATGAAATCCCCTGGATTTGTCCATTGAGGAACCGGGGTCGACGGAATGTCGTTGGGATTAAAATTCTTCATAATTTCTGAATAATCCCTTTCGAGTGTTTCTTGAATGTTTTCGTTTTTGGACTTCATTTGATTCTAAGAAATTTAGTTCGAATATGTGCAAATTTAGTAATAAATCAATCAATAAACGTTTAAAAACGGGTGTCTAGTGTATTGCTATTAAGGCAATTCCTCAAATTCTTACGATTGGTGGGGAAATAGAAGGTTAAGCTTCTGCCTCAGTAGAGGTGAAGAGCCCGAACCTTGAAGATAATCACGTGTTCAGTATAATGTTTTGATAATTCATTCATGCAAACTTCAGGAACTCGCCCAAAAAGGTGCCTAGAGTTAATCTTCCGGAGGGCGATTAGACATTTTTATCTACTGATGCACATAATTGTGATCATAGAACCACTACCAAGATTGGTTTTAAAGGCAATAACGGTCAAACTATCTATTTCTGTTATTTTCTTTTTCAAATCCAGCCAAATGGTGGGGTCGGAATTCAAATAGGATTCATTGTTATCAAATGTCTTAAAGAATCCATTTTTACTAAATCCGGAACCATCAACATAAAATTCGTAGAAGTCGTAAAATTCTAACACCTTTTCTGTCACATTTTCTAGCGGAACATACTTAGTGGAGCTATTTTTTGCGGTTGACCAAAGAAACTGCTGGCCGAAAAGAGTTGAGGTTAAAAATGTAAATAGTAGTGCAAATCCATACCTTTTCATAAAACTAATTTTTTGTGTTGGTGAAATTCTAAACCAAAAGCAGTAATGTAAAATTTATCAAATATTTCTACAATTGCAAGAAGTGAGAGTGACGAGTGTTGTTATTCAAACGACTTTAAGTATTGTTCAGCAGTCAGCACGCTAATGTCAGCTTTCCTGAAGTCTTTTAAATTTCTTGTCAGCAATAGAGTCAGATCGTTTTCAATGGCGGTATAATACTGAATGGCATCTTCAAAATCACGGAATTCAGAAGATAAAGCCAACTCAATAATTTTTTCATTTACGGAAAGTATTGAAATCAGGGTTTTTAATTTCAGCAGCTTTTTCCGGGCCTGATTTGCATTGTATTGGCGTGACAAAATGTAATTTACATTGGCAAAGGAAAGAGAAGAAACAAACAGTTTTACAGAGCCTTCATCTGCTAAGGAAAAAAGTTCGGCAGCAGCATTATAGTGCGGAAGCCTGCCGCTCAGCAGATCAAGAACAATATCCGAGTCCACAAAAATACGATCTGTCATTTGTACTTACGGGTCAGATAGTCGGTATAATCCTTTTTGTGATCGGAATTCTTCGGCAATTCAATAATTCCGGATAGACTTTTAACCAGTGGAGTTATCTTACTCTTCGTTTTTTTGTCGGCCGTTATTTTTTGCAAATAATTCTCAATCAAAGCAGAAAGGCTGGTCTTTTTTAATTTGGCATAGCCTTTTGCTTTCTCAATTACGTCTTCGTCTAATTTCAAAGTTAATTTAGTGTCCATATCCGTGAATTTAATGTACGTACAAATATACAAATAATATACGTCTGAGCAAATTATTTGGAACATTGAGTATTAAAGACAAGCCTTGAGGTTGGCCGGTAGAGTGGCCGGAGCTATATTAGTCTGTCTGGTTTTAAACCTGGATCTATTATCTCCGGAATCTGTAATTGAGGGCCAGTTTGGTATTCAGGCTCAAACCGGAATAACCGTCAAAATTAATTTCATTGATCCAGGAATTTGCGTAGAGATAACCAATTCCTATGCTATGGTTCAGGTAAAGATTTTTCGAGATTTTTATTTTTAATCCATAACCTACATAATTTTCAATGCTGGAAATATGAGAGTTATACGCTCCGTTTATCGCATGATCTGTATAATCATATCCCATATCCTGAAAATACAGAAAATCGAATTCATAATGAAAAAAGAGATCAAATCTTTTCCCTTCCGGATTAGGACTAATTTGATACATAACATGAAATCCATTTATGGTATATCCTTTATTGGCAAATGGTCTACGCAATCCCCATCGCACAATTTCCATTTTCTGACCAAGCACAGGTCCAATGGCAAACAAACTTTTGCCTTTTTCTACAGTAACATAAGCAAAAAGGTTAAGGCCATAAGTTGCCTGGGATACATTGGTACCTATGCTATATCCAAAGACCAATTTTTTATTTCCCGAACTATCCATTTGACCCAGAGAAGGAGTGGCGATTGAAAGGAGGGTTAAAATAAAAAGAAGGATAATGGGGTGTTTCATGGAATGATAGTTTACAGAAGGCTGGGAAAAACGGTTCTCAATTCGTTTTATAAAACTTAAGAATTATTTGGGAAATGCAAGAGGAAGAGGCACAAAAAGAAGATTATGGCTACGATTTAATCTATTGTCATACACGGTTTTGGATTTGACAATTTATATAACTATGAAAATAATGAATAACCTATTCATCAACATTTCTTGCCTTTTTCATATTTGTCCGTAAATTTGTCCGTATCCGTAAAAATGTCCGCAGAATGATAAAAGTAAAATACTACCTTGATAAGGCTGATAAAAGCAGAAGATTCCCAATACATCTTGTGATCAGGCAAAAGGAAGTCCAAGTCAAAGTTGCGACTGGTGAAAAAATATTGAAAAAAGACTGGGATAGTAAGAATCAGGTTGTTAAGGAGTCGGAATACAATTATAAGTCGATTAATAAATTCTTATCGTTTTTAAAGCTAGAAGTTGAAAAATATTTTAATTCAGTCCCACATTCTCTCTTTACTGATAAAAAAGTTAAAGATAAGATTTTGTCTTTAGTTAATAGTCGAAAAGTAAATACAGACGTAAAAATAGTCTGCGAAGATGCTATTCAATTTGAAGGGAAAGAGAAAATAACGTTTGTAGATTTGTTTGCTGGTGCTGGAGGATTTAGTGAAGGATTTTTACAAGCGGAATATGATCGGAAATATTACGACTTTTTGTTAGGAAGTGATATAAATGAGAATTGTGAATTGACTCATCTTGCCCGCTATAATTATCAACTTGGAATGGATGCAGAATTTTTGCGTCAAGATATTACGGAGCCAGATTTCCTTGATAATCTATTAAAACGATTGAAAGGTCAACAGGTGGATGTAGTTTGTGGCGGACCACCTTGTCAAAGCTTTAGTTTAGCTGGTAAACGAAAAAAGTTTGACAAAAAGGATGATTTATTTGCTCATTACTTAAATGTAATTCGAGTATTAAGGCCCAAGTATTTTGTAATGGAGAATGTAAAAGGTATTCTTACCAAGGAGGGAGGGAGAGTAAAGGAAATGATATTACAAGAAATCAAATCGATAATTGACTTGAAAGAATTTCATCAACTAGTTTATTTCATTGCGAAACTAAGAAAGCTTGAAAATAATAAATTGTTTACTCTTGACTGTTATAACCTACGCATGCAGTTTGAAACTGCTGATGAAAGGGAGCTAGAAAAATTGAGGGAAAATTATGTTCAGATAATTGAAAATAAATTTCGTGTATTAACACCTAAAATTGCTGATTACAAAACGAGTAAAACAGATATTAATATTAATACTATTCGGCATGGCTTTAATTTATTAAGGCGGAGTAAAGAATTGGCTTATGTGAGAAAGAAAGTGATTTTGGAAAAAGCTCATGGAGATTTGGATAATGATTTTTTTGCTGAAAAATTTGATACCTTTTTGACAGCAATAGAATCAGATTCAATTATTAAGGAAATCCATCAAGCTTTTAATAATTTAAAACCGGCAAAAGCATTTCAGGATGAAATAGCTGAAATAATTGCGGCTTTAGAAATTTACAATTATTCTTTCGAGGAATGTATTCAAGGTCTTAAACCCTTTGTAAAAGCATTAAAAGCGGAAACAGAATTTGAAGAGATTTTGTCGCATATAAGATTATATAATATTGATCAACCATTTGTTGCTTTAGCTTCAAACTATGGAGTTCCGCAAAACAGAGAAAGGGTTTTATTTATTGGCTGTCGTAAAGACCAGAAATTAGTTAAGGTCGTTCCACCAACAGTTAGCGAAAAGGAGAAGGTTACTGTTTTTGAAGCTTTGTATGATTTAGATTTTGTAGATAACGATGATGAAAAATTTAATTATGAGGCAATTGATTTAAAGTCAAAATATAATGGCACTTCAGAAAAAATGAAATTCTTAATTAGGAGGAGAAATATTGATGGAAGGCCTGATGATAAAAAAGGATTGACCTATGCTGAATGGTCAAAAAGGGGTAGGTTAAATGGAAGATTTGTGAATGCTAAAAATCCATTTTATGTTAAGAATATTGAAGAATTGGAAAACAATTTAACACATATTGTTGCTCCGCTTCATAATCACAAAACGAGTAAACAGAATGACGATGTAGTAAGAAGGCTTAATGTTATTTTGAATACTGGTGATTACGATTTGGCGAAAAAGGAATTAAAAAAGATCGGACTTGACTCTGAAAAAAGGAATTACAATGTTTTAAAGCCAGATTCCCAAAGCCCAACGGTAATGACTATTCCAGATGATTATATTCACTTTTCAAGCCCTCGCGCATTGACCGTTCGAGAAATGGCACGTCTACAGTCTTTCGATGATTCTTTCGTTTTTCAAGGGAAACGTTCAACAGGGGGAAACAAACGAAAGTTTGAAGTGCCACAATTTACATTAGTTGGCAATGCGGTACCACCATTATTGGCCCGTGCAGTGGCGTTAGAATTATTAAAAAATATAAAGTAGTGATTGATGAGACGATTAACAACTATTGAAATAAATAGGATAAAACTTTTAACAGAAAAATCAGTTGAACTTTGTCTGATAGAGCCAACAGAAACTGGACTTGAAAAGTCGATTATGGATGCCACTGGAACTGTAAGGTCTTATTTGAAAGCCAATAATATTCATGATTTTGAATCACAGAAGCAAGGCCAAGAGAATAAAATTCAAGTAGCTTCATTCTTAATTGGTTATGAGGAGTTGATCGTATCTATGGCATCGTTATATCGCCCGAATACCAAAAAAGGTGACCCTAGAATCTGGTTCAAGGGATTGGGGGGATATTCGAAACCAAATGATATTCTCGGCATTATTGCATTTGAATGCAAGATCTATGTCTTGAATATTACGCAACTTGATTTGCACAGATTAATTGAAGGTAAAATTTCTAATCCATTTCAAGATTTAGTTAACGAAATAAATCAAGTTTCTAATGAGGTTGCTGTTGAACTGTTGGTTCTATTGAATAAAATTGCTTCAAAAGGACCTGTACCAGCGATGTTACAAGCTGATACGGCAATTGGAAGAACACTTGAAACACTTTTGGGGATAAATATAAACTCGTCAAAGAAGCCAGATTACAAGGGTATTGAATTAAAGTCGTATCGTGATAAAAAAGGTAATCGAAAAAATCTTTTCGCACAAGTGCCAGATTGGAATTTAAGCAAATTTAAAAGTTCGGCTGAAATCTTGACTGAGTTTGGTTATAAACGAGGCGAAGATTTTAAGTTGTATTGTACCGTTTCAACAATTGTCAGAAATTCCCAAGGATTGAAGTTGAAAATGGATACTGAATTAAGCTGTCTCATAGAAAATTCTAATAAAGTTAATGTTGGGGATTTTGTAGTATGGGGTTTAGAAACTTTGCACAAACGACTGATTGAAAAGCACAATGAAACATTTTGGATTGCTGCTGACTCTTTCTCCATTGGCGGAGTAGAGTATTTTCAATACAAAAAGGTCGAACATACTAAAAAGCCAATTGTCTCGCAGTTTGACATTCTATTAGAACAAGGAATTATTACACTTGACCACTTGATTAAAAGAAAACCAACAGGAAGCATTGTTGAGAAAGGTCCGATTTTTAAAATAAAACCAAATGCTTTGGATTTGTTATTTCCCCCTAGTCAGTCATATTCGCTGTTGTCAAAGTAGCGGTAATCTTTTTTATGCGTTAGAAGGATTTTAGTGCTTTTGGTTTTGTGAAGAGTGGGCTTGTGTGTCGGGAAAACCAAATGTGTTAAAATGTGCGACTGGTTTTTCTATCGAATAGTGGTCGCTATGTGATATCCTAGCTTGTAACGTTCCCGCGCTTGCCGCTAGTGGCGATTGCGGAGAGTTTAATTGTCAAGCTAAGATAAGAAAAATGTGTAAACGATAACTACAACTTACCGGGTTAGCGCCACTTGCCGACAGACGCGTGTTAGCTGCTGCCTTGTTGTTCCCACGAAGCACAACTGTTTGAATTCCGCGCACTCAATGCCCGAGTTTGCACTGTGCTTTGGGGTGTTTAATTTTTTTTTTGTGGTTAGGAAAATTTTAAAAATGTTCTTTTATCGCAGGAGAAAAAACACTCTATTTAAAAAATGCTTTTGGCATTGGCTTGTGTGTTTAAGGTGTATTTTTTTGAGGGGTGATGCAATGAAAATGGCTTTGTTTGATTAGCTATTATTCAAGATAGGAATTGCTATCTGAAGATTGTATTTCGTCCATTAACTCTTGCTCTGCATTTCTAAACCCTCGCTTTCTATAAATTTCAAGCAATGCTCTTCTAGGGTAGTTTTTAAATGTAGCTTCCTTAATTACCTTTTGAAGCATTTCAATTGAACCAGTTATATCATCATTCAAGTAATATTTACATTCAGCCAACATACATTTGTTAATTTCATCGGCTTTAAAATCATGACTTATTTTTATTGAGTTTAATAGGTCATTAATACTTTCCTTATCCCGTTTTGTTAAGCTTGGCTTCCGAATAAGGCACATAAAATAAGCTTGGATATGAAAGGCATTCAAAGGGCTTCTTTCATAATTGTCTTCTGCCATTTTTATAGCATCACCATACCTATGTTGGCTTAGTAAGACATTTACTAACTCTCTTTTCGCTTTTTGAGAATATTGGTCTCGTTCAAGTGCTAGTGTAAAATTCTTTTCGGCTTCAGGCATTTTTCGTAATAATCTAAAATAAAAACCAAGCAAAAAATAATGGTCTGCACCGTCAAATTCTTTAATATGCTCAAAAAAATCATTGTGATTTGCGTTAGGCGACTTACTATATTTTCTTGCCAAAGATTGACATAGCCAATATCTGATTTCTCTTACAATTGAAGAATCATACTTTTCTTTTCTGCCAAGAATATTTAAAGCAAGTTCTTCAACATTTTGGTAATGTCCGGCATAGTAGCTGTCAACTATTATTCTTAGAACAAATGAGGGAATAAGAAGTTTGTCAGGTATTGAAAGTCCATCCTGAACAAGAGATTTAATTGTTAGTAAAATTTGCGAAACATCACGATACTCACTTTCTTCTTCAAGTATTTTTTTAAGTTCAGATTTCAGTTTAACTCGTGTGGAGTCAGATATTTTAAGTTTTGCTCTGTTTATATAATCAGAGATTGCATAATGAGTTTGAATGTACTCTTTGTCAATTCCGATATGGTCAAACACACCATAAACAAAAAGCTTTTCTAAAGCACTTTCAACTTCTGTTGTTCTTCCAAAAATTCTGTAAACAAGATTATAACTAACATATTCGATTTTCGACAGGAATATTAAAATTTCAGGAAATAATTCCCCTTCTTTTTTTATCTGCTCAATTACATGAAAAACTCTTACATCATTATACTTTTTAATCTCTTCAAATCTTTTAGTAATGAATGAAGCACCAACGTTTGCTAATAATTCTGTTGCATGATAAACTTGACCTGGCATTCCATTTAATAAAGAAATAATTTGTTCACTTATTTCTTGCTCTGGTTTAATTTTAAATATTTCATTGCAATATCGTATAAAGAGTATTCGGATGTCAGATGGCGATAATTCATTTAAGTGTATCGCCAAATATTTTCTGTTATGAACTATCTGACTGTTAAATGGACGAATTGAAGAGATGACGCAAACAACAGTGACACTTTTGAACTCTTCGTCACTTACTAATTTTTCGAACCAATCTGCAACATGTTTGTTCGGTTGAATTATACAGCCCCTATCTATAATAAATAAAATTTCATTCTGTTGTTTGAATTGTAGTAATAACTCTTTCGCATATTGAATTTTAGCATCAAGTTCTATGTCTTTAATTTTTTCAATAATTTGTTCGGGGTTCTTAGAATTTAAGTCCTCAATATTGATAATGAAATTCTCAATACTGTCTCGTGAGTTTAGAGTAATGCTTACGGGATTATGGAACTTATTTAGCTTTTTGTTTTTATCCAAGGCATTTTTCAAAAATTTTCTTCTTCCAATTTCTTCAAAACCGGAGGCAATTATGCAAGAGGGTTTGACATTATCTAACTGATGGTATTTGCTTTCAAACTCATCCATCAACTTATTTCTACCAATAAAAATTTCTTCTCTAGCTTTAATTTGTGGATAGTTGTCAATAGAAATATCTCTCAGCTTTGAATCTATTTTCTTGTAAATAATTATTTCATCGGTTATAGTTTTTAAGTCATATTGTTCAGCTAACCAACTTGGAATTCTCGAATCTGTATGATTTATTTTTCTGTCAATTAAGAACAGAAGTAATCTCCTTTTAATCTCTGGGTCTTTAAAGTTGTTGGCATATTCCAATTCTCTTTTTACCCAAGTTGAATTAAGTGCTTCTTCACTAAGAAAAAGAACGAATAAGTCAGATTTGTCAATTCCCTTAAATATTTCTTCTAAAGTTGGTTCACCTGCTTCAAAATGATATTTATCTAATATGCAGTTATCCCAACCAATACGGTTTGCGATATTTGTTACTAGAGTTTTTTGAGCACTGCTATGTGATAAAAATACTTTAGCCATATTATTAGATTTTCATTGATTATTTATTTGATATTGTATTTCCGCAAATTAATAAAACAGAATTGAAAAATCGCTTTCATTTTGGGAAGGGTAAAACTCTCTTTTATTTTTTTGTGGTGGTCATGGGTGACGAAAAAATAAAGTGTGTTTTATGTATTGCAAATAAAGAAATTAAAAACGAAGCGTTTCCTGTCTGTTCAAAGCGGTGTCGGTTATTGTTAATGTATTTCAAAAATGTTCGTTCAAGGCACAAAAGTTTCAAGGTTGCACTGTCGCCATAAGGTTGCAGCTAACTTTTTTATACACGAACTTCTCACATTTCTTAGCATTACGCATACTTGCGCAGTTATTTTGTAGATAGTAATTAAATTCTCTTTCTATAGCGTTATAGTTTCATACAAAAAAGCAAATACCCGGGCAAGCCGGGCATTCGCAGGCAGAATGAAAGGGAGAGTCGTATATAACCGGTTAACGAAGCAGGGTGATCGAACCGGAATATTTGTAGAGTTTGCCGTTTAAGCTGGTGGCGTTGATCTGGTAGATATACACATCCTGCGGACATTCAGGTCCGGTATTGTTGATGCGTCCGTTCCAGCCCACTTCGGCTTTGTTGGAATAGTAAACCTGTTGGCCCCAGCGGTTGAATACAAAAATTTCGATGGTGGCGTAACCGGTAGCTGCTACCTGAAAATGGCGGTTACATTCAGGGTCATCATCGGGGCAACGAACCTGGCTGTTTGGATAAAATGCGTTAGGAGTGAAGACAGTGATATCGGGTTCAACCAGCATGATGCGTGTGAAGGTATCTACGCAACCGTATTCGGTAGTGACGGTCAGTTTAACCAGGGTGGTATCTTCCTTGAACTGCACGTTTTTAGGATTCGCTTCGGTGAAAATGCGCTGTGCATCAGCTACCTGTGGCAGGTAACCCATTTCCCATTTGTAGTTCATACGACTGTTGTCGCGTACAAAGGAAGTATTGGTAAAATGATAGTACGGACGAGCTATGGTAGTCCTGAACGGATCGTGATCAAATCCGGCTGATGGTTTTGCGTGCACGATCATCGCACCGGGTTCCGATGTGGCAGTACAGGCTGTAGACTCGCCGCTTGTAACCATCAAACGGAATGGATGTATACCGGTGCCGCTATAATTTTCGATGGTGCGGGTGAAGGATGAATCGGTGGTATTGGCACTGTAATTATCATCCCAGATCCAACGGTAAGTCGCATTAGGAACTCCTGTTGGGTTTACGCGGATATTGGAAGTTAGCGGTTCGCAACCGTCGCAATCCGGACAGGTAAAAGTAGCTTCGGGTTTTGCATCAACGCGTATTTGGGTAGAGTCGGTATGTTCCGGACAAACACCAGTAGATCCGGTTCTTACGCTGGTGGCATAGATCCAGATCTTTCCAACCGGAATAAGGTCTCCGCTTTTTGTTGGTACAAAATTAGTAGCGTTGAGTGTGGCATTTTCAAATGTTCCTCCGCCCGATTTCCATTGCAGGGTGTATTCGGAAGCCGGTTGTACATCGGCATTCACACCAATTTTATCGGAATAGGCACACATGGCTCCACCCGGTGTAACAGTTATTATTGGAGGTTGCTCCACAATGATGCGCGCGGTATCACGATTGGAACAGGTAATAGCTCCATTGGATTGTATGACCTGGAAAATGGCATAATGTAGTCCCGGCGTTACCAGCGGATCATTGGAATTGAAGAAGGCATTTGGATTCGGGGTATTGTCAACTGCAGTTAAGATAGGTCCCCATGCTGTAGTTCCCTGATACGAATACGTTGCGTTTGGATTCTGATTGGTATTTCCTTTGCGGAATTGGTCATCGATTTTGGTAAACAAATCGTAGTTGCCTGTATTGCGGCAAACAGTAAATTCCTTCAGGTTATCATCGGTCGACGAGAATGAAACATTCACTTCAGGGTAGCCTACAATATTTATATAAGTAGTATCGGCCACCATACAACCGCCGGTGGTGTCGCGGAAGATCATGCGCTGGCGGGTGGCAGTAGACATGGGCACACCCGGACGCGATGCATCGAATTCGGTACCGTTGGTGATGATTCCGGAATTGATTCCTCCGTTGTCGGAAGTCCAATACGATAAACCGGTCAGAGGTGTAACACTTGCTCCACTCTTACCTGCAATATTGAATACCGGTTCGTTTTTGCAAATGCTGAATTCGGTTCCTGCATCAATTACCGGTACAGGTGTTACCGAGAAAAATACGGTATCGGAATTCACACAATTGGTGGTGTAATTCACAAAATTGTAAGTGTGGTTATAGGTCTGGTAATAACGATAGGTCATGATATTGCGGGCAGGCAATTTCAATACCCCCGGTTTGGTTGGGTTAAAGAAATACCGTTTAGATGGAATCATGATGGAGTCGATTCCGTTTCCGGTCCAGGTGCATTGTGCCACGTTTGCAGAAGTCATGGCCGGCGATACACCGCGTGCCGTTTGATTGGAGATGGTGGTAAGTTCATACGCTCCTAAATTTTCACAGCGGATCAAAGGCGTTCCTGCATTCACCGGCGGGCGACCATAAACAGTTACGGCAGCCGAATCGGAATTGCTGCAACCGTAGGTAGGTTCGGTATAGGTGAATTGCACATAATTGGTATAGGTTAAATAATTATCGCCCGGAGGTAAGCTCTTCAAACTGTCGATTTTTATTTGCGGTTGTGTAGTTATGCCGGGTCCGGTTAATGGATTTATTACAGCTGCCGGCGACCGTGGATAGCTCCACCGTCCGGTTCCGCCTTGTTGTCCGGGTACCGGAGTAACAAACGGATTGAGGTTCATCAGTTGTGTTCCATAACAAGTCAACATCGGTTGCGATGGTTTGTTGAGCGTTGGCAAAGGCCGCACCGTAACTGATACGGTATCTACTGCACGACATTCCAGATTGCGGTTGGTAGTGTCGGGGTAACTTTGATATACGGTTACTTCATATTTGGTAGGTTGTCCCAAACCGGTTGGATTAACCCGTACGTATGGCACATGCGATTTGGAAGCGATGGTAGCACCGCTGGTCAGATTTTTCCACAGGTATAATTGTCCGCCGCTGGCCATCAATGTAGTGGTGTCTTTCTGGCAAATGGAAGTATCCAACCCTGCATTGGCCATGATGCGGGCATTGACAAACAAACGGGTGCTGTCGGCATTTTTACAACCCAGGGTATCGGTCATCACCACCGTGAAGGTGTTGGAGTCGCGTCGCACAATGATCTGCGTACTGTCTGCTGTGTTCCATACAAACGAGCGGATATTGCCGCCGTTGTTTCCGGGATTGAGCGTGAAGGTATCGCCGTAACAGATGCGGGCCGAGTCGGGCAAAAGACCCACAGGCAATTGTTTGATCTGCACTTCAATGGAATCCCACGAACGGCAACCGTTGATATCGCGCACCTGCAGTGTATAGTTGCGTGTATAGGTAGGCGAAATGGTATAATTGGCCGAAGTAAAAATAGGTCCGTTGAGCGGAGTCAGCGTATCTTTAATATTGTTGAACCAACGGTAGGTGTAAGGTGGTTGTCCATATAAAGCACCGGCCCCAATAGTGATGTCGGAATTTTTACAGGCAAAGGTATCGCGGGTTACAGGCGTTACCGGATCAATCACAAACAAGGTATCGCGGTAAGTAGCGGTACAAAATCCACCGGCACTTGGTCCGAGCATATTGATGCTCAGTTCAACCAGATAACGTCCACCACGGGTTAATGTTAATACAGGACTTGAAGGAACATTGGCATACGAATAAGCTCCACCGGCAAAAGAAAAATCTTCGGGTTGGCGGGCAATCATCCAGGTAGTGGATTGAAAAGTTTGCGCCGGTATATAGCTTGGATCTTTGGTATACGAGACCGCCCATTTGCCGCATTTGTGGTCAATTTTATTCAGAGAAACTTTGGCTCTCGGAAGTACTTTGATGGAGAACCCCTGCATCACTATACCGGGGTACGGACAGCGACTGTCTTCTGCTTTAATGGTGAACGGATAGGTAGTAGGTTGACCGCGTTTGCAATGCTCGTCTTTGGGTGTCCAGCATATTTTGTAAGTATCTTCTCGCGGTCCTACTTCGCTGCGTTTGCCCGTATAGTTCGGAGTAAATGTTGCCCCGTATTGTTCCATCACTTTGTTCCACGACAAATACGTGGTATCGGAAATGGATGGAGGATTGAAGTCGGTATCTTTTGCTGTGATATCAAAACAGAGTTGTTGATTCACACACGTTTCGAATTTAGTTTTAGGTCGGTTGGCCGGTGTTCCAACCGGATTGGTGACCAGCGTTGGCGGGTTGTTGGGATCGCAGTATTTGATATACACCTGTATATCCCTTCGCGTCACCCCGACTATGACGTATTGCCCGTTGATCAAACGCCACTGCTCCATGCGCAAGGCTAAAACACCGGTGAAAGGATAAGCATTCGGACGAAGCATGATATCGCCGCTCAACGGATCGATGCGGATTCCATACGGATAATTTCCGGTGAGTGGAGGAGTATAAGGCAGTGGAATATCGTATGAGTAAGGAGCAATATAGGTAGCACTTACACCATAATCTTCGAGCGATGAAGTGAAGGAATACACCAGTGAATCGAGATCCGGATCAAAGGCACCGTTGTTAAAAATGAAACCTTGTCCGGCACACATAATGGCATACGGATCGTTGGTAAGATCGGGCGAATTGCAATCGGGGTAAGTAGCTGCGCAACGGTTAACGATGGCATCGGTATAAAACCAGTTGGGCTGAATGTTTTGAATATTGTCGTTGCGGCAACAATTGCGGTAGGCAAAACGAACATTGCAACAACTGGCTGGAATGCCGGATCCGGGTCCGATATTAACGGTGCCTGTAAATTCATAACGTTCGATACCGGGGGTTAATGAGCCGGCATCCACGCAACCCATATTGGTACAGGTATTTTTTGAAGTCGGACAACGGGGGTTGGGATTGATATCGCGTACACTTACACCGGTTACATTGAAACTAAAGAAGCGGGTATTGCTGCAGCTTGGGTCGGCACCCCATACATCCACACTAAAGGTACATGCAGAAATATTTGCACAGGTTCCGTTGCAAAAATTAGCTGTTCCGCCCGGTGCTCCGCAATCGCGGTAAACAACCAGAGTAATGCGGTAATTGCCGTTTGCATCGAGGCATTTATAGGTAATATCGCTGCCTACATAGTGTGTGGCAGAAGCCTGAAAATAAAAAGTACCACAAAACAACAGCAGCAATGCCATTCGAAATGTAACTTGTTTAAGCCAGGTCGGGAGGGTATAGATTGCGTTCATAGTTTTTGTCATTTATCAGTTGCTTTTTCACGAACTTCAAAACAAAGTTAGAACAGCTCATTCTTAAAATTTACCTTAGATAGACGCGGGTTTCAAGATTTAAGGGATTGTTTAGAAAGCGTAAAGAAAGCATTAAGTTTTGGCAAACAGTACTGTGATAAATTGAGTGAAAAAAGGAACAAAAATCCGTAACTGAAACCCTTATTCGTCAGGAGCTTTGATGTACACAAACGAGTTTCATTTTTTCAATGCAATGAAAAGTCAGAAGTTCTTAATGAATTTTGGCATTAAGAATTTGAATCGCAGGATGCATTAAGAATTAAGTTTTTATTGCGAACCGTTCTCGCATTCTATGGTAAAAACAAATTAATTTTAAGCTGCATAGTTCATAGTGGTAACGTACGGTGTACCTCTTTTGACTGTTGCAAATACCCTAAGAATCAATTTGTTCCTGATTGCA
>Ga0172379_10003211_pt1 | contig 26602 bp, 24 predicted proteins | sample GrowelOW334metaG_FD_119756 | JGI IMG/M metagenome (GOLD analysis project Ga0172379, IMG submission 119756) | Groundwater microbial communities from an aquifer near a municipal landfill in Southern Ontario, Canada - Groundwater well OW334 metaG | ecosystem: Environmental > Aquatic > Deep...
GCGCGGGCGTGGCGCATCGGACGTTGTTGTTCTCGAGGAATGACGTGGAGGGACCGGACGCCAGTCGGCTTCCGGAAAATAGCAGGAGTCGTATACGTCACGAATATCTCCACCTTGTCGACGATATGTTGGGCAAGGGCGGCGGCTATTTCAGCGAAGAGATCGGACGGGCAATTGTCCGCACGGTCGCGGAACAGCTTTACCCCGGGCAAGACATCCCCTTGGATGAAAACGGCGTAACGGTCACCTGGCCGGACAGAGGTCGGGATAACAGGATCGAGGAACTATTTAGCGAGCGTCGCTTTCTCGTCGATTCCGGTTCCGATAGTGGAGGATTACCGGGACATCCGAGTGATAACGTGCGGGAGCTTTTCGTGAGCATCATGAATTGTTATCTTGACCCTCGTTTTGAGGCTAGTGTCAGAAGGATGAGTTCAAAGGGGGCCGAAGTCGCGTCTTTGTATCGGGGAGTGGTACGAATGGTGAACGAGCGGGTCAGTGAGTTGGGCAGGATCAAATATTAAATAGTTTCTTGTAGTTATGCGTATCGGAATCATCGGCAGCATGCAACACACGGAGCGGATGCTTGCGGCTCGGGACGAGCTGATCAAGCTCGGGCACGACGCGTTCGTCACGAATCTGGCGGCGCCGTTCGTCGGCAAGACGGACGAGGAGAAGGAGGAAATCAAGATCCGTCAGAAGAACGAGGAGGACGCGATCAGGGAATTCTGGACGTTGATGCAAGGCGGCGACGCGGTGCTCGCGCTGAACTTGGACAAGCACGGCATCAAGAACTACATCGGCGGCAATACGCTGATGGAGCTCGGATTCGCGCACGTCCTCGGCCAAAAGATCTTCCTGCTCAACCCAATCCCGGACATCCCGTTTTACAAGACCGAGATCGAGGCGGTGAAGCCGACGGTCATAGACGGAGATCTGACGAAGATCAGATGATCGTTTATGTCCGGCCCCGAACGTTTCAAGGTCATCCCGGAAGTCCTGCTCGTGCCGATCGTGGGCGGCAAGGTCCTCTTGTCGCGTCGATTCCAGACCGGACATGACGACGGGGCGTATTGGTTCGTCGGCGGTCACGTCGAAGACGGCGAGACGATGCGCGAGGCGATGCTCCGCGAAGCGCGGGAGGAAATCGGCATCGAGATCTCGTCTGATGATCTCGATCATGTCCTCACCATGCATCGCTGGTGCGGCGATCACGGCCGCATCGGTTTCTATTTCACGCCGCGGGTCTGGCAAGGCGAGATCCGGAACGCCGAGCCGCACAAGTGCGACGATCTGCGTTGGTTCCCGATGGATGGTCTTCCTGATAACCTATCAGCGCATATCCGCGAGGCGATCGGGTGCATCTCGAAAGGCGTCGCGTATCGCGAGTATGGTTGGTCACGCTGATATGGACATCGTCGAGGAATTCAAACAAGTCAGGGATATTCCATATCGAATTCCGCTATCTCCGGAAGAGCGGGATGATTCCTGCTCTGGGAAATCTAGACGTCTGTTCCAGGTGTTTTCGGAAGGCGGATGCTCCGTCCGTTATCGGGTGTGTACGTTCCGTTGGAGCGACGTGTCGCTACCCAGCGAAATTGCCGCCGTTCGTCACGAAAACGAAAGCACGCATGCTTATCTCGAGTTGAAGGTCGGTAACGACTGGAAGATTGTCGATCCGACTTGGGACAAGGGTTTGAGTGATCTGTTTGCAGTCAACGATTGGAACGGGGAAAGCGACATGGTCGTAGCTGTCCCGGTGGAGAAATGCTTCTCGCCGGAGGAGAGTCAGCGCATAATGGCGGAATCGACCGTGCCGGATGCGCAGATAAAGGACCTTGCCGTCAACGGAGACTTCTATCGCTCGTTCAATGTCTGGCTGGAAGAGAAGCGGAAGCATCGTCGGAATCCTCACGACTGAACACATGCTCTATTTCATCACCGGCAACAGCAAGAAGTTCGAGGAGGCGAGCGCGATGGTCCCGGATCTGAAACAGCTCGACGTCGATTTGCCCGAGCTCCAGCAGACGGACGCGCGAAAGATCGTCGCGGCCAAGCTCGAGGAGGCGTGGAAGCATGCGGAAGGGGAGTTCGTGATCGAGGATACGTCCTTGTATCTCGAATGCCTGAACGGCCTGCCCGGGCCGCTCATCAAATGGTTCTTGGAGACGATCGGCAACGACGGACTGTCGCTCCTGTGCGAGAGGCTCGGGAACGATCGGGCCGAGGCGCGCACGATCGTCGGCTACGCCAAGGATCGCGGTCAGGTGCGTTTTTTCGAAGGCGCGGTCAAGGGCAAGATCGTCTGGAAGAAACCCGGTTCCGGTTTCGGCTGGGATCCGATTTTCCTGCCCGACGGCCAAAGCAAGACTTTTTCCGAGATGTCCAAGGACGAGAAGAACGCGATCAGCATGCGTCGCATCGCGTTCGGGGCGTTGGCCGAGTTCTTGAGGCATGGGAAATGATTGGTCGTTTTTGAGTAACGACGTTTTTGTTGTCATTCCGACCGGAGGATCGTCGGGATCCGAAGCGGAGGAACCTCGGTGTCGATATCGAATCGTCGAGGTCCCTCCGCTTCGCCAGGCGCTTCGGTCGGGATGACAAAGCACAATTATGGAAAAATTCGACGTCCACACCTATTTGCGTTTCCTCGAGCTTCTGCATGCCTATCGCCGCGTCGAGCGGAATACATGTCGGCAAGGTGAGGAACGTCACGAGAACGACGCGGAACACACCTTCCAAGTCGCGATGAGTGCCTGGTATCTGGCGCGTGTCTTGAAGGTCGAGCTCGATATGGGCAAGGTCTTAAAGTACGCGTTGGCCCACGATTTGGTCGAGGTGTATGCGGGCGACGTGCCGGCGTACTCGAAGGATATGGAGGCCAAGGCCAGGAAATCGGCGGCCGAACACGAAGCGGCGGAACGGATCCGGCGCGAGTTTCCGGAGTTCACGGATCTCCACGACGCCATCGCGGCTTACGAGACGCGCGACGACGTCGAAAGCCGATTCGTCTACGCGGTGGACAAGCTCGATCCGCTGGTCAACGATTATTTGGATGGCGGCCGGGTCATCAAGGAACGCGATCTGACGATCCAGGACATCATCGATTACAACCTGCCGCGCGTCTCGCGGTCGCTGGATGTGATGCCGGTGTACGAAGAGATCATGGAGTTGTATAAAGCGAAATCCAAAGAAATTTTCGGATGAACTTATGGGAAAAGAGATCGAGACGAGGATTCCGGACATCGACAAGGCGGAGATAGCGGCGCGGCTCGAAACGTTGGGCGCCAAGAAAGTCAAAGACGTCCTGCAACGACGGATGGTCTTCGATTATCCCGATCGGCGTCTCGATGCCATGAACGCCTGGATCCGTCTGTGTGACACCGGAGACGGCAAGATACAGCTCGCTTACAAGTGCCTCAAGGAAACCGGGAAGACCGGTGTCGCCGATTGTCATGAGGTGGAGTTCGCCGTCTCCGACATGGAGAAGGCGGAACAGTTCCTGACGTTAATCGGACTGGAGAAAAAGTCGTATCAGGAGAACAAGCGCATCTCGTACGAGCTCGAAGACGTCGAGTTCGACATCGACGAGTGGCCGATGATCCCGTCGTTCGTCGAGATCGAAGGTCCGAGCGTCGAGAGAGTCATGGCTATGGTCGAACGTCTCGGGTACACTGAGCATGACACGATGCAGGGCGACGCCGGAGCGATCTATCTCGCGCACGGGATCGATTGGAAAAGCCTGAAGGAAATCACTTTCGAACGATAGGGACTATGTCTTCCGATCGGATTGTCGAACCTGGAGCGTACCGACATTACAAAGGCATCGATTGCGAAGTCATCGGCACGGCCAAGCACAGCGAGACGCTCGAGGAGCTCGTCGTCTATCGTCATCTCGCGGAAGGCGGGTTGTGGGTGCGACCGCTCGCGATGTTCCTCGAGGACGTGGAAGTGGACGGCGTGCGCGTGCCGCGGTTCAGGAAAATCTGATGGGACGAAGATAGGGAAGCCCTTCCCCACGCTCGGCGGGGTCCCGCTTACCAGACATGGAAGTAGCGGAGCGGGAGACTTCGCTCAGGGAATACGTATTATTTCCTGAGTGTAGCGTCCGGCGGAATCTCCCGCTCCGCTATTTTAGAAGATTAGGTAAGCGGGACCCCGCCGAGCGTGGGGAAGGACTACCGACTGCGTCCGGCCGGATATCGGTGTTATGAAAGTCAAAGTAGGATCGACCAATCTGACGAAACTGCGCGCCGTCGAGGAAGCGTTCCGCGAGAGCGCGTCTTTCGCATCGTCTCGAGTCTCGCCGGTCGAAGTCACGATCGAGGAGTTCGGGCATCCGGTCGGGATCGAGGCGATCGTGCGCGGCGCGGTGGAACGGGCGAGACAGTCCTTCGTCGACTGCGACTTGAGTATCGGCATCGAAGGCGGTCTCATCGAGATTCCCGGCACGAAGAGCGGGTACATGGAAGTCGCGGTCTGCGCGATCCATGACGGCGAACGGTTCCATCTCGGTATGTCGCCCGGGTACGAATGGCCGAAGCGGGTGACGGAACTTATCTTGCATGGCGGCCTCGACGGCAGTCAGGCGCTCAAACAGGCGGGACTCACGTCCCACGAAAAGATCGGGACGGCGCAGGGCGGCATCGGCATCCTCACGAGAGGCCGGATGGATCGCACGGCCTACAACCGGCAGGCGGTCACGATGGCGCTCGTGCATCTCGAGAACCCCGAGCGTTACTGAAAACGAAAACCCCCGCCCGAAAAGGCGAGGGTCTTTTGGAAAAAAGACCGTCGAAACGGCGCACCGAGCGGGCATGGCACAGGATTCGTGACCCGAATGTGGGTTTTGTGTGCCCAGTCACGAGCTGCTGACCGCCCTTTGGTTTCGTCGCCTCGACGGTGACAGACGTCGTCTCCTGGAGAAAGAGGCTTCATCTGCCGCATCGGTTGCCGACTGTCCGATGTGGCTACAGCTTAGTCGGGAACGATGGGGCGGTCAAATCATAGACCCGCTCCAGACAAAAAAAGACCGTCGGAGAGGCCGATCGGTCGCGTCACCCGTAAGCGACGTGATCCCCGGACTTCCGACGGTGAATCGCCCGTGAAGACGATTCTCACGACTCGGTTTTGCCGGCGTCTTGCTTCAGGGACGGCGTCCAGCCCGTCCGAGGGCGCGGAGGCCCGCAGTGCCGGGTCGTTATCAAGGAAACTAGCAACTGAAGCGGGTAAGGTCAACACGCGACCGAAAAAGAAAAGCCACCTGGAACGTATGCCCTCCGTCTCTCCGTGAGTCAGAAAGAAACGGTCATCGGCATTCGTTCCGAACGAGGATCTCTTGTCATCCGACCGAAGCGACCGGCACAGCGAAGGAACCTCGGAGTCGGTATCGAGTCGTCCGGGGTCCCTCCGCTGCACCGGACGTTACGGTCGGGACAATTTGGAAATAAAAAAAACCAGCGATCGGTCGTGAATCCGTTGTCTCAAGCGCTAGCTTTCCTGAAACTCGTGACGGATTCCGTTCTCCGAAAGGTGGTGACCTGCTCCTCTTCTGCCACAGGCAGGAGAGCAGTGCGGGGTCCGGTCCTTACCCCGCTCCGACGAAGATGGTATAACGACCAAAATCGCTTGTCAACAAGAGTCGATTCGGGCGCTGTCATGCATCGCGCAATAAAAAAGACGCCGTCAGAAAACGTCGTCACAGCGCAGGACTCGAGTCCGGTTCACCCATCGGTGCTGTCCGGTCGATCCATCGTCCGCAGAGTCTCGACCATGAAGTCGTGCCTTACCGGGCATCGCGACCTTCGCCCGTCGGGTACTTCTCGTTAGGGGCGGAAGCCGCTCCGTCGGGCCCGGCTCCATGGCATCGTATCGCCCGAGTCGCATCACTTACCGAAAGAATCGGTCTCAGCGGTCGTCGTTATACGGTCGATTCCCTTTGCACTGCAATGACCTGACGGCGTGCGGACGTGCCAGTCCGCTCGATGGGGCCATGCGCCCCGTTACCGTTTTGGCCGTACGGACCGGACGAACCGCCCGAATCCGACGACCCGTCTGCTTCGGAGGGCGAACCCTCCCGCGCGATGAGGACCGAGGTCCCCAGGGCGCAGTCATGTTAGCATAGCCGCCGGGGCGGTCAAATCGCGTCGGTGGATAAAAAAGCCGTCGGGAGAGCCGGGCCGAGCGGGCATGGCACAGGATCCGTGACCTGAAGACGGGCTTTGTGTGCCGAGTCACGGGCTGCTGACCGCCCTTTGGCTTTGGACTTCCCGACGGTGACCGACAAGCGACTCTCAAGGAATAGGGTCTCTTGTCTGCCGCACCATCGCTGCCACGACCGGTGCCAAGACATGATAACAGACGGTGCTGACCGGTCAATCCGTGTCCGTAAAAAATACCGCCGTCCTGCTCGTGCAGTCCGGCGGCTTCGTGACGTTCTCGCGAACGGTCACGGTTCTAGGGAGACCGTCTCCTTGGCCGAACCGAACGGCCCCATCTCTACGAAGGAAATGCCGATCGCTTCGGACTGTTGCTTCGCTTTGCCGTACCTGTCCGCCGAGAAACCCTTCGGAGAGTAGGCCAGCTCGATCCTGAACTGGTCCATGAACGGGTAGCCCGTCTCGCGCTCGCACGTCTCCTCGCCGATCGATAGCGTGAGCTTCTCCTCTTCCGTCCGGCTCGGTGAGTCGCGGTCGCGGTATCGTCCGAACGGCAGGCACAAGTGTTGCATGTCCCGCAATACGTCGTCCGGGACCGCGTTCCAGACGAGCGATTTCTCCCCATACGCCTCGACCCGTTGCATCCGGAATTGGTACCCCTCGTACCTCCTGATGCATTTGAGCGCGATCGCGACGAGCGATGCTGGCGCGTTCAAGACGGGGCAGGAGAAGAGCACGATGATCGGGGCTTTCACTTTGTATATCGGCTCGTTCCCCAATCCATCGGTGAGCCGTATAGCGCGCCGACGGGTCTCGAGATCGGGGATGATCACGAACCCGAAACGGCCGTTCAGCTTGCTCGAACGATCTGTTCCCATGCGCACCTCCCTTGTTGCATGCGGGCCTGAATCTTAATGCAGACGCGCGATTTGTCAAACCGTCGGCCGTGTGATTGACTGCGGCCGAGGAGGTAGATGATGGACAAGTTCGAGAGGGTCGCGATAAGGGCCGAGTTGCGCGACGCGTACGACACGAACGCGGAATCATGGCATCGCGACCATCGGAACGACGATTGGTGGGTCGAGGGGGCGGAGCGGTTCGTCGGCATGCTCCCGCCCGGATCCCGGGTCCTGGACGCCGGTTGCGGCGGCGGGACCAAAGCCAAGTGGCTTTCGGAGCGCGGTCTTGAGGTCGTCGGAGCGGACTTCTCCGAGAACCTGGTCGCGATCGCCCGAGGCGAGGCGCCCAAGGCCGAGTTCCTGGTCGCCGACATGCAGGCGTTGCCGCTCGGTCTCGACGGCTTCGACGGCGTGTTCGCCCAAGCATCGCTCCTGCACCTGCCGCACGCCGAGATTCCGGAGACGCTCTGGCACTGGCGCGGCAGGATGAAGCACGGCGGGATCCTGCATGTCGCGGTCAAGGAGCGCCGCCCCGGCCAGCCGCGGGAAGAACGCAAGACCGAATCCGACTACGGATTCGAATACACGCGTTTCTTCAGCTATTGGACGCTCGAGGAGTTGCGGCACAAGACGATGCTCGCCGGTTTCCTGACGGTCTGGGATTCGGCGAAGGTCTCCGGCCGCGTCACCTGGCTGCAGATCGTGGCCAAGTCGTATTGAGAAGGAGGATCGAAATGGCGTTACCCGGTTTTGAGTATCCGCGTACGGGAGTCGGAGTGATGGTCGTGAGATGCGGGAACAGGAGCCCGTTCGAGGTCCTTCTCGGCAAGCGCAAGGGTTCGCACGCGGCCGGGGAGTACGCCTTCCCCGGAGGACATCTCGAGAACGGCGAATCGGTCGAGGAGTGCGCCAGACGTGAAGTCCGCGAAGAGACCGGACTCGAGATCGTTGAGGTGGAGTACTGCTTCACGGCGCTCATCGGTCTCTATGCCCCGGAGAAGCACTATGTCCACATCGGGGTGAAGTGCGAGGTAACGCCGGACGCCGAGCCTCGGCTCATGGAGCCCGAGAAGTGCGAAGGTTGGGGTTGGTACAACCTGCACGGCTGGATGCCGCAGCCGCTCATGGGGCCGACGGCGCTCGCCATCTTCGAGGAGGATGCGGCGCGCCTGGGCTTCTATGACCTGGAAGTCGCTAGCAATGTAATCAGGGCGTTCCGGGCTATGCGTTGTCGGTGAGTGATGGACGGTCCGCGCACGACCGTCCCTTTTTTATGCCCACGTCGATGTCTTGCAAAAGCAGACCGTCTCGATTACACTATCGGCGCTTATCCGGCTATAGCCACGGCGCTATGGCCTTATCAATATTATGGCTGACAAGGAGAATTTCCTGTTCACGATCGACGCTTGGCTGCGCAAGGCAGGACGGTCGGTGATTTCGAGCGGCCCCGCCGGACGGGTCCGGATCGCGGCGGTCGCGGTGCTTCTGCTCGGTGTCGCCGCGGGAGTGTTCGTCGCGCCGAGTTATTGGAACAAGATCGCGGGCGCGGTCAAATCGGCCGTCAAGGTGCAACTGCCCACTCTCAAAGAGACCGGTTTCCGTCTCGGTCTCGACCTTCAAGGAGGTTCGTCGCTCATCTATCAGGCCGACATGGGTCAGGTCGCGCCGGCCGAACAGCGCGACGCCTTGGACGGCGTCCGTGATGTCATCGAGCGCCGCGTGAACGCGTTCGGCGTCTCGGAACCGCTCATCCAGACGGCGGTGACCGGCGGAAACTATCGCGTCATCGTGGAGCTCGCGGGCATCAAGGACGTCAAGGAAGCCATCAAGCAGATCGGCGAGACTCCGATCCTCGAGTTCAAGGAACAGAACGACGAACCGGCGCGCCAGCCGACCAAGGAAGAGCTCAAGCAACTCGGCGACTACAACACCGACGCCTTGAAACGCGCGAACGCGATCCAGAAGGAAGTCACGGAGACGGTCAAGACCGACGCCGACTTCACGGCGTTGGTCAAGAAGGACACCGAGGAACCGGGCGGCCAGGACACCGGCGGCGAGCTCGGATTCTTCGCCCGCGAGACGATGGTCAAGGAGTTCGCGGACGTCGTCTTCGACAAGCTCAAGGTGGGCGAGATGACGAAGGAACCGGTGCTCACCGAATTCGGATATCACGTCATCAGGAAGACGGGGGAGAAGCAGGTCGACCAGGACGGCAAACAGGTCACCGAAGTCTCGGCCTCGCACATCCTGATCCTGACGAAACAGGCCAAGGACATCATCCCGGTCGAACCTTGGAAAGCGACCGGACTCACCGGCAAGCAACTCAAGCATGCCGCGGTTCAGTTCGATCAGCAGACCGGGGAACCGAACGTCTCGCTCCAGTTCAACGACGACGGCGCCAAGCTGTTCGCCGACCTCACGGGCCGCAGCATCGGCAAGCCGATCGCCATCTTCCTGGACGGGAGCGTGATCAGCGCGCCGAACGTCGAATCGAAGATCCTCGGCGGCGAAGCCGTCATCACCGGCCGCTTCACGGTGCAGGAGGCGAAACAGCTTTCCCAGCGCCTTAACGCCGGCGCCTTGCCGGTGCCGGTCACCTTGCTTTCCCAGCGCACGGTGGGCGCGACTTTGGGCGAGGCGTCGCTCGAGAAATCGCTTTTCGCCGGCCTGCTCGGCTTTCTCGCGGTGGCGCTCTTCATGATCGCCTTCTACCGCTTCCCGGGCCTGCTCGCGACGCTCGCGCTCGTGATCTACACCGCGTTAGCGCTCGCGGTCTTCAAGATCGTCGGCGTCACCATGACCCTCGCCGGCATCGCCGGGTTCATCCTGTCGATCGGCATGGCCGTGGACGCGAACGTCCTCATCTTCGAGCGCATCAAGGAGGAGATACGCCGCGGCAAGGCGACCGGTCTCGCCGTGGACGAAGGTTTCCGCCGCGCCTGGAACTCGATCCGCGACTCGAACGTCTCCTCGCTCATCACTTGCGCCATCCTCTACTGGTTCGGCACCTCGATCGTGCGCGGTTTCGCGCTCACCTTGGCGCTCGGCATCTTCGTCTCGATGTTCTCGGCGATCAGCGTCACGCGCACCTTCATGCGCCTCACGATGGGCGCCTGGGCCGAGAAGCACCTTTGGTTATTCGGCGCCAGACGCGCGAACAAGTAAATAGCTATAGGGCGATATCTAGGCGATAGCTATAGGGTATAGATATAGGCCGACACCGACTAGGCCGTCGACCTATCGCTATCGCCTATCGCTATCCCCTAAACCACATATGTTGAACATCATCGCTTCGAGAAAGATCTGGTTCGGGCTTTCGGCGGCGCTCTTCCTGGGCTCGGTGCTCGCGCTCGGCGTCTGGGGGCTCAAGCTCGGCATCGATTTCACCGGCGGTTCGATCCTCGAACTGCATTGGAACGGCGCGCGGCCGGATAACGCCCGTCTCGAGGAGGCCGTGAAGCCGCTCGATCTGGGCCCCGTCACCTTCCAGCCGGCGGGGGAGACGGACGTCCTCGTCCGCACCAAGTCGCTCGACGAACCGACGCACCAGAAGCTCGTTTCCGCCTTGAGGGATTCCTTCAAGGACGGCGACAAGCAGGTCTTCGACGAGAAGAGCTTCGAATCGATCGGCCCCACGATCGGCAACGAGCTCCGTCAAAAGAGCTACGGCGCGGTCGCGCTCGTCCTCGTCGCCATCATCCTTTATATCGCCTTCGCCTTCCGCAAGGTGTCCCAGCCCGTCGCGTCCTGGAAGTACGGGGTCTCCGCGGTGATCGCGCTCTTCCATGACGTCGTGATCCCGACCGGCATCTTCGCCGCGCTCGGCCATTTCCTCGGTTACGAGATCGACACGCTGTTCGTGACCGCCGTGCTCACCGTGCTCGGCTTCTCGGTGCATGACACGATCGTCGTCTTCGATCGGATCCGCGAGAACCTCATCAAGCACAGCGGCAAGACTTTCGAGGAGACGGTGAATATCTCGGTCAACGAGACGATCACGCGCTCCGTGAACACTTCGCTGACCGTCTTGCTCGTCCTGCTCGCCGTCTACTTCTTCGGGGGCGAGACCACGAGGAATTTCGTCCTCGTGCTCGTGATCGGCGTAGTCTTCGGCACCTATTCCTCGGTCTTCATCGCGAGCCCGCTCCTCGTCGAGTGGCACAAACGCCTGGGTCGCGGACGCCGTTGATCGGATCGAGATGATACGGAAAGACCGGCTCCCGTCGACGGAGCCGGTCTTGTTTATGCACAGCGCGTCCTCTGCTCCGTCCATGCCATCCTTCACTTCTTACCTCCTGTCCCGTCATCTGGTATACTGTTTCCGCATTTAATGACCGGCCGGTCCGCTTAAGCGGGCGGGTAGCGCACTTTCGGATATGCCGACGATCATCGTCGATTGGAGCTATCTGAACCAGATCGTGAACGCGTCGGATCCGTTCGTCGTGGCTTTGTTGTTGCTCAAGGCCGGCGGTTGGTTCCCGGTGCTCATCATCATGGTCAAGGCCTTGTCTTGGGCCTGGCTCGACGAGCGGACCGGCGCCTTCGTCGCCAGACAGAAGAAGGTTTTTCTCGCGATCGACGTCCCTAAGAACAACGAACAGTTGCCGAAAGCGGTCGAGAACATTTTCGCGCACATCCAAGGCGCGTATTCTTCGGCTACGAGCAAGGAAAAATGGATCGACGGCAAGTTCGGTCCGGTGTTCAGTTTCGAGATCGTCTCGATAGGCGGCTACATCCAGTTCGTCATCATGACTTGGGAAAAGTACCGCGATGTGATCGAGGCGCTCGTCTATTCGCAATATCCGGAAGCGGAGATCACCGAGATCGAGGATTACACCAAGTTCGCCCCGCAAAAATGGCCGAGCAAGACGCATCTCCTGTTCGGCGCCGAGTTCGTGCTCAAGAATTCGAGCTACTTCCCGATCAAGACCTATCCGGAGTTCGAGGAGAAGCTGGCCGGCGAGTTCAAGGATCCGATGGCTTCGCTCATGGAATCCTTGTCCAAACTCCTGCCCGAAGAGCAAGTCTGGTTGCAGTTCATCATACAACTCGAGAAACAGGATTGGGTCAAAGGTGCGGACAAGGTGATCAAGAAACTCATCGGCGCCAAGCCGCCAAAAGCTAAAGAGGGTTTCGTCGACAAGCTGGTGGAGTTCCCGCTCACGGCCATGAACATCGCGAACGACGCCATCATGGGCGCGGTGGAAACGAAACCGAAAAAGGAAGACAAAGGCGCGCGTTCCGAGATGCTCTTCCTCTCGCCCGGCGAGAAGACCATGGTCGAGGCGGTCGAACGCAAGGTCTCGAAGATCGGCCACAAGTCGAAGATCCGTTTCATCTACATCACGCCATGGGAACACGTCCGGACGAGCACCGTCATCGCCTTTGTCCGCGGCGCGCTCCAGCAGTTCACGATCCACGGCTCGAACAGTTTCTCCTTCGACAGCCACACCATCACGCGCCGCGATTATGGTTTCCAGAAGAACGGCATCTATCACTGGCTCTCGCTCGGTTTCTACAAGACGGTGAACGAACGTCAGCGCATCAACTTCCGCGGCTACAAGAATCGTAGCATCTGGACCGGAGGCAAATTCATCACGCTGAACACCGAAGAGCTCGCGACCCTCTGGCACTTCCCGGTGATGCAGGTCAAGGCGCCGCTACTCAAACGCACCGAAGCCAAGCGCGCCGAGCCGCCGGTCGGCCTGCCGCTCGAAATGAGGCGACCGCCGACTCCGGAACCGACGACGGGTCACGGCTCGACGAAAGAAGACGCGGCTTTGGACGCCGCGCCCGACAACCTGCCTTTCGCCTAGAAACACATGATCCAATACGATCACGATCACGAAGCCGAGATAACGCCTTTCGCCGAGACGAACTACCGTAACGGACGGAAGCGTTTCGGTATCCGCACCGACGATCGGCGTCGGCATTTCTACGTTCTCGGCAAGACCGGCATGGGCAAGACGACCCTGCTCGAGAACATGGTGATTTCGGACATCCTGGCCGGTCACGGCGTCGGGGTGGTGGATCCGCACGGCGATTTCGCCGAGAAGATCATCGATTATATCCCGGCGAACCGCATCAACGACGTCGTCTACTTCAATCCCGCGGACTTCGATTTTCCGATGGGCTTCAACGTGCTCGAGGCCGTGGACGAACGGCATAAGCATCTAGTGGCGAGCGGCCTCATGGGCGTCTTCAAGAAGATCTGGCCGGACGTTTGGAGCGCGCGGATGGAGCACATCCTGAACAACTGCATCCTGTCGCTCCTCGATTTTCCAGGATCGACCCTGCTCGGCATCAACCGTCTTTTGACGGACAAAGAGTATCGCAAGCGCGTCGTCGCCAAGATCCAGAACCCGGTCGTCAAAGCCTTCTGGACCGATGAATACTCGCGTTGGGAAGACCGTTCCCGGAACGAAGCCATCGCTCCGATTCAGAACAAGGTCGGCCAGTTTTTGTCCGCCTCGATCATCCGGAACATCGTGGCGCAGGTCAAGTCGACGATCGATATCCGCGACATCATGGACTCGGGCAAGATCTTCGTGATGAACCTGGCCAAGGGGCGCATCGGCGAGGATTCGTCGCGTCTCCTCGGCGGCATGCTCATCACGAAGCTCCAGCTGGCGGCCATGGAACGCGTGGACGTCCCCGAGCTCGACCGCCGCGACTTCTATCTCTACGTCGACGAGTTCCAGAATTTCGCCACCCAATCTTTCGCGAACATCCTGTCCGAGGCGCGCAAGTATCGTCTGAATCTCATCATCGCGCACCAATATATCGAACAGCTGGACGAGGAATACGTCCGTCCGGCCGTGTTCGGCAACGTCGGCACCATCATGACCTTCCGGATCGGCGGTCAGGACGCGGAATTCCTAGAACAGGAATTCGCCCCGAATCTCCTGCCGGAGGATCTGGTCGGTCTGGGAAAATACGACGTCTACATGAAGCTCATGATCGACGGCGTGGCTTCGCCGCCTTTTTCGGCGACGACCCTGCCGCCGATCGGCAGCCCGACCGGCAGTACCGATCGCGTCATCAAGGTCTCGCGCGAACGCTACGCCGAACCGCGGAACGTCATCGAAGAGAAGATCATGCGCTGGTCGGGCTTCGAGACGGCGGAGAGCGGCGGTCTCGTCACCGCACCGAGTCAGACAGCGGCTTCGACCGCGCCGTCGCCCGCACCCGTGTCGTCTTTCCAGCCGTCACCGGCTCCGCGCCAGTTCGCTTCCGCTACGGCACCGCGACCGATGTTCAAACCGAGTCCGCAACCGGTGAAGGGGAAGGTTTCGATCACGGTCAAATGCTCGAACTGCGGCAAGGACGTTTCGGTCGGCTTCCGCCCCGACCCGAGCCGCCCGTTCTATTGCGACGATTGCTTCAAGAAGGTGAAGGCCGAACGGGAGGCCAAGGGTCCGACCACGTTGCCGAAGGTCGCGCCGTCGGTTCCGCGACCGGCCGCGACTGTTGCCAAAGAAGCGGACAAGGCGGTACCTTCGGGACAGCCGAAGTCCGCATCTAAAGCCCCGGACGAGCTTTTTCCGTGGTGATTAAGTGAGGCGAGTAGCCAGTGGCCAGTAGTGAGTAGGACGGCCCGATCGGCCTACTGGCGACTGGCTACTCGCAACTGGCTTCAATTACAATGGATAACGCTTTCAACGACACCAGCCTCAAGCTCCTGCCGCCACCGGCCGGTCTGCCCAAGTATTCGAAAGACCTCCTGTCGAAGGTCAGTTTTTTCGCTGAAACCAGCTATTCGAGCGCCTATTACCGATCGCAGGAGATGTTCGGCATCAAACGCGCCGATCGCCGCCGCCATGTCTACCTGATCGGCAAGAGCGGCATGGGCAAGACGCGTACGTTGGAACAACTGATCCGCTTCGACATCCACTACGGTTACGGTCTCGCGGTCATCGATCCGCACGGCGATCTCGTGATGAGTCTTTTGGATTTCGTCCCGGAAGAGCGGATCGAGGACGTGGTGTACGTGAATCCCGCGGACACCGAGCACCCGATCGCTTTCAACCCGTTCGCCAACGTGCCGATCGATTTGCGCCAGACCGTGGCCCAGGGACTCATCGAGATATTCAAGAAGCAGTTCGCGAGCACCTGGACGCCGCGGATGGAACACCTGTTCCGTTTCGCCACGCTCGCGACACTCGAGGATCCCGAAGGCACTCTCTACGGCTTCCTCCAGCTCCTGACCGACTCCCGCTATCGCCAGCGCGTACTGACGCACGTCACGGACGACGTGGTGCGCCGCTTCTTCTCGATCGAGTTCGCGAGCTTCAGCGAGAAATACGACAACGAGGCCATCACGCCGCTCACGAACCGCCTCGGACAGTTCTTCGCCGACCCGCTCATGCGCTCGATCTTCGCGGAGAAGGAGAACAAGATCGACTTCGACGAGATCATGAACCAAGGCAAGATCCTGCTCGTGAATATCTCGAAAGGCAATCTCGGCGAAGAAAACAGCGCGCTCTTCGGTTCGATCTTCCTCACCAAGATCAACCAGCAGGCCATGGCGCGCGCCAGGATCCCCGAAGCCGAGCGCAAGGAATTTTATCTCTACGTCGACGAGTTCCAGAACGTGGCCACGCAGACCTTCACCTCGCTCTTCTCGGAGTCCAGGAAATACGCCATCAACATCACGGTCGCGAACCAATACCTGTCGCAGATCCCGTTCGAGTTGCAGGAGACGATCTTCGGCAACGTGGGCACCATCATCTCCTTCCGCGTCGGCGGGGCCGATGCCGACCGCCTGGCGCAGGAGTTCGCGCCGTTCGTCGGGGGCAAAGACCTCATCAATCTCGGCACGCGTGAAATCTATCTCAAAATGCCGATCGACGGCCGCACCGAAGACCCGTTCTCCGCCCGCATCGTGGCCGTCGACCCGCCGAAACATCCGTCGAACAAGGAACGGATCATCGAGCGTTCCCGCGCCAAATATTCCCGCGACCTGTCCGCGCCGAAGAAACCGGCCGAACCGCAACCTTATTTCGCGTCGGATGCCGTCGACGAATCGCTACCGCCGCCGGTGTAGGCTAGCGTCGAACTGTCGACAGTCGGTCGACGGTTCGGATTGTCGTGCCACGTCGTTTCGTAAATTTCGTAATTTCGTAAGGTTTATGTCCAAGACCCCCAAGTTCGACGCCGCGCTCGACAAGATATTCGCGGAGTTGAAGCCGCACACCAGCGTCTGTACCGAAACAGGCGAACGTTTTGAAATCACCGAGCGGGACATCGAGATGTGTCGGTTATTACGCGTCCCGCCGCCGAAGACGACGTGGTTAGCGAGGATGCGACAGTTGCGCAGCTTCATGGGCGGATTCGACCTGTATCGACGCCAGCTCCCGGACGGCCGATCGGTAGTGACTCTTTATGACCCCGATAGCTACGCGAAGTTCCTGCCGGCGGATGATTGGTACGCGGACTCGTTTGACCCGTTGGCCTTCGGACAAGTCATCGATCCGAACGCTCCGTTCTTCGATCAATGGCATCGTTTCTCGAAGATCGTTCCGCGCCCTTCCCTGCAGCAGGACGCCAAAAGCGTCAATAGCGATTGGTGCATTTACTTCCTGAATCTCAAGGATTGCTACAACTGCTTCGCGTCCTGGAACGGCGAGAACCTGACCTACACCGATCAGACCGGGGACAGCGTTCATGATTCCGATTTGAGTCTCTGTCAGCACTGCGAGTGGTCCTACGATTCCGTGCTATGCAAGAATTCGTCCCGAACATTCTTCTCCGAACGGTGCGAGAATTGTGTCGACGTCTCGTTTTGCCTATCCTGCCGTAATTGTTCGGATTGTTTCGGCTGCACGAACCTTCGCAACAAGAGGTTCTGTTTCCTGAACGAACAACTCACTAGGGAGGAGTATAAGGCGCGTTTCGCTTCGATCGACCTTTCGGACGGTCATGTCGTCGAGGAATGGCGCGACCGAATCCGCGACGAGGTTTGGGGTAAGGCCTACAGGAACGGCCAGTCGATCCATAAATCCGAGAACGTGTCCGGGGATGATATCGAAAACTCACGTGACGTGAGCGGAATAACTATCTACGATTCCGAACGCGCCTATGGTTGCATGCTGACTTTCGGGGCAAAAGACTGTTACCTCAGCATGGGAGGACTTGAGTTCGAGCGTTGCTATAACGACCTGATAAGTTACAAATCGTACGATAATCGCATGACTAGTTTCTGCTGGTCCTGCATCGACGTCGAATACTCCGAATTGCTGACGTCTTGCGAGCACTGTTTCGGTTGTGTCGGGTTGAAGCACAAGAAGTTCTGCGTCTTCAATAAGCAATACACGGAGGAGGAGTATTGGCCGCTCGTGGACGCGTTGAAGACCGCGATGCTCGAGCGCGGCGAGTATGGCGAATTCTTCCCGCATGAGCTGAACCCGATCGCCTACAACAGCTCCCATGCCATGGCCATTTTCCCGATGACCGAAGCGGAAGCGAAGAGACTCGGCATGCGTTGGTATTCGTTCGCGGAGGAGAAACGGGGCGATGCGTCCTCGACGGACGATATTCCGTATCGTCTAACAGACACGACGGATGAGATTCTCAACCAGAAATTCCGCGACCCGTCGAACGGTCGCATTTTCCGTTTCGTGAAGCCGGAGTTGGACTTCCATCGTGAGATGAATCTCGCGTTGCCACGCGTGCATCCTTCTACGCGCCGTTATGCCCGCGCCGCCGCGATAACCATGCACTTGTACAAACGTGCCTGCGACTCTTGTGGCAAAAAGATCGAAACCCGCATCCCGCCCGAGCACACTGCCCCGGTCCTCTGCGGCACCTGCTACGAACAAGTCGTCCTCGGCGAGAAACCGGTGCCGACCGTGACGAGGGGATAGCGACAGGGAATAGACACAGGATGGAGTTATGGACACCACGACTCACATCGCATTGTTCAAGGGCAAGCAGGTGAGAAAAACCATCCATGAGAATGAGTGGTGGTTTTCGGTCGTGGACGTAGTCGAGGTGCTCACGGATAGCGCTCAACCGAGCGTTTATTGGAGCGTGATGAAAACCCGCGTAAATGTCGAGGTTGGAGCCCAGTCGTTTACAAATTGTAAACGACTGAAATTGGAGTCGTCCGACGGGAAGAAGTACGAAACCGATTGCGCGAACGCTGAAGGGATTTTCCGAATCATCCAGTCGATCCCGTCGCCCAAGGCCGAGCCGTTCAAGCGTTGGCTCGCGAAGGTCGGCTACGAGCGGATGCAGGAGATCGAGAATCCAGAGCTGGCGACCAAACGGACACGTTTCCTTTACAAGCTCAAGGGTTACAGCGAGGATTGGATCGAGAAGCGGATGCGCGGGATCGCGATTCGCGAGGAATTGACGGACGAATGGCGAAAGCGCGGAGCGCGAGAACGGAAGGATTACGAGATTTTGACGGCTGAGATTTCCAAAGCCACGTTCGGTGTCACGCCGGCAGAATATCAGAAGCTGAAGGGGTTGGATCGCGAGAATCTCCGCGACCACATGGACGATTTCGAGCTCATCTTCACCATGCTCGGCGAACGTGCCACGACCGAAATCCATCGCACGGACGATTCGAGGGGTTTGCCGAAATTGAAGGACGACACTAAAGTCGGCGGAGACATCGCCGGAGTCGCGAGGAAGAAGCTCGAGAAACGTCTCGGCCGCCCGATCGTATCCAAGAAGAACTTTCTAGACACGTCGGAGGAAGATAAACGGATAGGTGAATAAGCGGTCCTGACTATGTCATCAAAGACCCCCAAGTTCGACGTCGCGCTCGACGCGATCTTGAACGACCTCAAACCCCACACCCGCGTCTGCACCGAGACGGGTGAGACGTTCGAGATTACCGAACGTGATATCGAGATGCTGAAGCTCTTGCGCGTGCCGCCGCCGACCACTGTGTGGTGGGCACGGCACCGGCAGAAAAGCGCGCACATGGCTGGCATCGATCTGTATCGCCGTGTCTTGGTGGATGGCGAATCGGTCGTGACCATGTTCGATCCGGAGAGCTTCGTGAAAATCATGCCACGGACCGAGTGGCACGGTGACGCGTTCGATGCGTCCTCCTTCGGGCGGGATATCGACCCGGGAACGCCGTTCTTCGCGCAGTTTCTCGAGTTGTCGAAAGAAGTCCCGCGTCCGTCGATTTTTCAGGACGCGAAGAGCGAGAACAGCGAATGGTCGGTATACACGATCGCCTACAAGGATTGCTACAACTGCCATGTCGGCATCCAGTCGGAGGGTGTTATGCATTCCGACGCCGGTAGCTTCCTCAAAGCCAGTACGGATGTATCTTCGGTCCGCCGAGGCGAACTTTGCTACGATGACGTGAACTGTCGCGACTGTTCACGCCTCGCCTTTTCGCACCTATGCGAGAACTGCCTGGACGTATCGTTCTCGCTCGAGTGCAAGAATTGCACGGACTGTTTCGGTTGCACCAACCTGCGCCACAAGAGGTTCTGTTTCTTGAATGAACAGCTTTCGGAGGAGGAGTACAGGGAGCGGACCGCGGAAATTGACCTCTCGGACGCGCGCGTGGTCGAGGAGTGGAAGGAACGGACGGCGCCTCTTTGGGATGCGGCACCGCACAGGGCGGCGGTCGTGATGCGCTCGGAGAATGCGGTCGGCCACGAGGTCGAGGATTCCCGGGACGTCGAGGGCCGCACCGTCCGCAATTCGGAACGCGCCTACCACGGCACGGCCTCCATCGACTCGTGCGACCTGCTCGATTACGCGAGCGTGGTCGGCATGGAGCGATCCTTCAACATCTGTCGGACGATGCGTGGTTACGAGAATCGGAATTCGTTGCACTGCGAGGAATGCATCGACATTGATTATTGTGAGCTCCTTACTGCCTGCGAGCACTGTTTCGGGTGCATCGGGTTGAAGCGCAAGAAGTTTTGCGCATTCAACAAGCAGTATACGGAGGAAGAATACTGGCCGCTCGTGGATTCGATTAAGGTGGCGATGCTCGAGCGTGGCGAGTACGGCGAGTTTTTCCCGTACAGCTCCTCGCTATTCGCGTATGACACCTCCTACGCCGGTTTCATCGCCCCTCTCGAGAGGGCGGAGGCGGAGAGACTCGGATCGCGTTGGTATGATTTTCCGGTAGCGGCTGACGACCCCGCGATTCTCTCGATTGAGCGGCTGCCGTTTCGGCTAACCGAGACCGGGGACGACGTCCTGGAGAGGCAATTTCGTTGCCCCGAATCCGGCCGGCCGTTCAGGTTCGTGAAACCGGAGCTTGAAATCCACCGGACCATGGGGATCGCTCTGCCGCGCGTCCATCCGAGTGTCCGCCGTAAGGAGCGCTCGGTGGCCGCCTTGTATCTCGCCAGGTTCTATCGGCGCGCCTGCGGTTCGTGCGGCGAGTCGATCGTGACGATCTATCCGCCAGACGTGCCTTTTCCAGTCTATTGTCAAGCGTGCTTCGAGAGGCTCGTCGTCAAGGACACGGCATTTCCGAACGCATAGGAGAAGCTATGTCAGCCAAAACACCGAAATTCGACGCCGCGCTCGACGCGATCTTCGCGGAGCTGAAGCCCCACACCCGCGTCTGCGCCGAGACGGGGGAGAGCTTCGAGATCACCGAGCGCGACATCGAGATGCTGAAACTCTTGCGCGTGCCGCCGCCGAAGACCACGTGGTGGGCGAGTAATCGGCGGAAGCGTGCATTCATCGGCGGATACGAGTTCTTCCGTCGAGTGCTTCCAGATGGTCGGGACGTCGTCTCGATGTTCGACCCCGAATCGTCGACGAAAATCATGCCGGTGGTCGAGTGGCACGCGTTCGATCACTCCGCGCACGCCAGAGATTGCGATTCCAACGCGCCGTTTTTTGATCAGTGGAAAGCATTGTCCAGTGAAGTGACGCGTCCGGCCATCATGCAAGACACGAAGAGCGTGAATAGCGAGTACGCGCTCTACAGCTCGCAGGCGAAGAATTGCTACTACACTGTTACTGGCGTCGGTCTTGAGGACCTGACCTATGCCGACATGTGCATCTCGGTCAAGAACAGCGTCGAAGTATTGCAGCTGACGCGATGCGAGTGGTCCTATTCCTCCGTCAGTTGTACCGATTGCTCACGCGTCATATTCTCGTGGTCATGCGAGCGGTGCGTCGATGTCGCCTTCTCTTTCGGTTGTACCGATTGTTCCGACTGTTTCGCCTGCACCAATAAAAAGAACAAGCGTTTCTGCTTCCTGGACGAACAGTTGACCGAGGAAGAATACCGGAAACGCGTCTCGGAGATCGATTTGTCTGACGCTCGTGTCGTCGATGACTGGAAGATGCGCATCAGGCCGCTTTGGGACCAGGCGTATCGCAAGGGGTTCACGATCCGTCGGTCCGAAGATGCGAGCGGTGACGAGATCGAAGACTCGAGAAGCGTCGAGGGCGTCACGATCGTGAAATCCGAGCGGGCGTATTACGGCGTCGGTTTGGTCGGTAGCGGCGGCAGGGACTGTCTCGATTTCACGAGCAGTGTCGGGTGCGAGCGGTGCTACAACTTCGCGCGGACGTTCAACGCTTTCGAGAACCGGATGACGTTCGCCTGCGACAACTGCATCGATGTCGAATATTCGGAGTTGTTATCCAACTGCGAACACTGCTTCGGTTGTTTCGGGTTGAAGCACAGGAAGTTTTGCGTTTTCAACAAGCAGTATGAGGAAGACGATTACTGGACGTTGGTGGACGGATTGAAGACGGCGATGCTCGAACGCGGCGAGTACGGCGAGTTCTTCCCGTACCGTTTGTCGCCGTTCGCTTACAACGGTTCGCATGCGATGTCCATGTATCCGATGACGGGGGAGGCCGCGCGACAGGTCGGCGCGCGCTGGTATGATTTCGACGCGGAGAAAAGGGCGAGCGCAACGTCAATCGATGGGCTTCCGTACCGCCTCGATGATGTCACGGACGATGTCCTCAAGGAACGATTTCAGTGTCCGGTATCAGGTCGCGCTTTCGGTTTCGTCCGACCGGAACTCGATTTCCATCGTCGGATGGGATTGGCGTTACCGAGAGTCCACCCGGTCGTCCGGTATCGTGAACTCACGTCCATTCTCCTTCCGTTTCGTCTATACGACCGGAATTGTGATTCCTGCGGCGTCAAGATGAAGACCCGAAACGGTCCGACGGTGACCGCGCCAGTGCTTTGTCAGTCGTGTTACGAGAAAGTCGCGATCGGTGAGAAACCGGCGCCTCGAACTGTCGCTTGAAGTTGTGATAGACTGGTGAACAGACGACGCTAATCGTCAAATCGTCCAATCAATCCATATGCCAGAGAAGCCCAGTGGTTTCAGTTTTTCGCGAAGGACGTCGTCGAAGAGCCCGGCTTGGGCGGATCGGGCGGTCAAGGTCTCGCTCGTCGTAGCGGCGGTCCTCGGGGTCGCGCTCGTGAGTCCGCTCTCGTCCGACGTCCTCCAGTTCCCGAAGACCGTGGCTTTCTTGGCGTTCTCCGTCCTGGCCGGGTTTTTTTGGATTCTCGGTCATTTCCGGGGCGGTGAGGTCAAATACGGACGTTTCGCCTGGTATTCCGCCCTGCTCCTCGCGGTTTCGGCGATCGTCGCGCTGTTCGCGGAAGACAAATGGCGCGCCTTGCTCGGATCGAGCGACCATCTCGGATTCTCGCTCCTGTCGATTTTCGGCTTGTGCCTGTTCGTTTTCCTTTCGGGACAATATCTCGAGGCGAAACATTTGCGTAAGATGCGGGCGGCGACGGTCGCGGTGATGAGCGTCATTTTCGCGGTGTTCCTGGCGCGGACTTTCCTGCCGCTTCCGGTCGTCTTGGCCAGCATGGGACTTTCGCCGTTCGGGACGTTGCTTTCCGAGACCGCGCTCGCCGCCGCCGTCACGTCCTTGCTCGCGTTTTCAGGGCTTTCCGAATCGATCGGCGAGAACAACCGGAATGTCGTGCTGTACGCCTTAGCCCTGGCGTTGGCGTTCTCAGTGATCGTGCTGATCGGCACCCCGAGCGCCTGGGCGGCGCTTCTCATGGGCGCGGCGATCATGCTCGCGCGTCTCGTCATGACGGTCGGATGGAAGGATCCGGCGGTCGGCCTGATCGTCGTCCTGATCGTCCTTTCAGCTCCGATGGCGCTTTTCGGTTCGCCGAAGGCGGTCAGGCTCGCGATCCCGAACGAGACGCGTCTTTCGGTGGGGGATTCGATCGGCGTCATGAAAGGATACTTCACGTCCGGAGTCAGAGGTCCGCTCGTCGGCAACGGTTTCGGCGGTTACCCGACCGTCTTCGGAGCCCATCGTCCCTCTGGCCTGAACTCCGGTGCGCTGTTCTCCGCCCTGTCGCTTAGCCCATCGGGTCTCGTGTTCCTGTCTTTGGCCGAAGGTGGCGTCCTCTTGGCCCTCACCGGATTGCTCGGACTCGCGCTCCTCGTCTACGTCGTCGTCTCCGATCTGGCTCGCACGCAGTCGCAGGCGCGACGGTCCAAGTCTAAATCCAGGGACCTGACCGGGACCTGGTCGGCGGCGGCTCTCGCGGCGCTTGTCGTCGGCACGGCATTCGTCACGCCGTCCTTTTCGACGATCGTCCTGTTCGTGATCATGCTCGTCTTGCATTCGACAGCGTCCGGCAAGTCGGAGACGTATCTCTTGCCGGCGAAGAACGGAGCTTTCAAGATCCTGGCTGTCCTCGTCCTTATCCTGCTCGGGTCGGCGGTCATCGAGCTCGGTCGGATGGCCGTCGCCGAATCCTACTTCAGTCTCGGAGTGAAGGATTTCGCCGCGAACTCGTTCGATCGGGCGTACGATCGCGTCTCGGTCTCGGCCAAGATCTTGCCGGACGCCAAGTACGTGCTCGGGATGGCGCAGGCGATCGCGTCCTCGAACGCCGGCAAGACCGACGGGTCCGCGACTTCGACCGCGGTCATCGCCGCGATCCGGGCCGCGTCCGTCGAGAGAAATCAACCCATCGACTATCACGTCGCGGTAGCCAACGTCGCCCGCGCCATCGCCCGAAGTTCGTCCGAGGCCCTGGTCATCATGAGAAGCGAGGCGGATGAGGCGCTGGCCTTGTCGCCATCGAATCCGGCGCTTCGACTCTGGGCCGGTGACGTGTTCGCCGAATCCGGCGATATCCAAGCCGCGATCGCGAGTTACGACCAGGCTCTCGCCTTACGTCCCGGATTCGCCGAAGCGTTCACACGTCTCGCGGCGGCCTATGCCGCGGCCGGAGACAAGGACAAATCCGTCGATTACCTGAAACGGGCGGTAGCGGCGGCTCCGAACCAGAAGGAAGTCCTCGGGATGTTCGTCAAGGCCGCGACCGACAGGAAAGCGCCCGGCGACGTCGAGTCCGCGCTCCAGGCGATGTCCGATTACCTCGCCATGACGCCGAACGATGCCGAAGTGATCGCCGCTTTCGCGACGATCGCCGAACAGGACAAGAAGCCGGACGTCGCGCTCGCGGCCTACAAGAGCTTGCTCGAACTTTACCCGGACGAACAGTCGCTCAAGGACAAGATCGCGAGTCTCGAGAAGCCGGGCGCGGTTTCGAGCTCGACGCCTCCGACCGTCGTGAAATGAGCGAAGACGCGCCGTTCGCGTCGCGATCCATATGGAACGGGTGACATTGAAGACGAAAGACGGGGTTTTCGTGGTCGGCGATTGGTCTGACGTGACGCCGCGCCGCGCCGCCGCCCTGTTGTTGCACGCGATGCCGAAGACGAAAGAGTCGTATCGGGAATTCGAGCGGTCTTTGGCCGAGCGGGGGATCGCGAGCCTCGCGATAGACCTGCGTGGACATGGCGAAAGCACGAAGCTCGAAAACGGGGGGACGACGGACTTCCGCGGATTCCGAGCGAGGACCATGCGACGTCGCGCGAGGACGTCTCCGAGGCCATGCGCTGGTTGCGCGAGCGGACCGGTCTCGAAGACGAGGCGCTTTCGATCGTCGGCGCGTCGATCGGCGCCAACCTGGCGCTCGAATACGCCGCCGCGCATCCGTCGCTCGGACGCGTCGTCGCGCTGTCTCCCGGTCTCGATTATCGCGGTATCGCCACGATGCCGTTCGTCAGGGCTTTGACCAAGGATCAACGCGTCATGTTGGTTTCGAGCCGCGAAGACGAGGAATCCGCGGGGGCGGTCGAGAAGCTCGCCGAAACCAGTCTCGCGAAGACCGAACTCGTCGTGTTCGACGGCGGCGGTCACGGCACGGACCTGTTCGAGACCGAAACGGGTTTCGTGGCGAGAGTCGCGGAGTGGTTGGCGCGATAGGGTCGCCGTCGTTTCCTGGTCTGGCGCGCGTCGGACGCAGGACCCGGAAAACCTTTCTCGATCGGATCATATATCGAAATCTTAAGGAACCTAATAAGCCTATGTACTTCTACGGAACGTGGTTCGTCTCGTTGTTAGTCTTCCTCGCGTTTTGGATCGGCGTCGGTACGCTCGTCTACTGGGTGAGCAAGACGTCCGTCAAGGAGAAGAACCTGCTCGTGATCGGTCTCGTACTCGTCGCCGCGGCGCTGTTCCTTTCTTCGTTCGGCATGCTCCTGTCGCCCATGATGGGCGGATATGGCGATTATGCCGGGATCGGAGCGGATTACGGATGGATGATGCGTCGGTAGGCGCCGGCTTCCGTGGGACGTTCGAACTGGCCCGGGGTCTGACTCTCGGGCTTTTCGAATTCCCTAGTCGTGGTATAGTGATTTCGTTATGAAGCGTCTCGCGCTCGTCACCGCCTTTGCCGTCGTCTTGCTCTGCTTTGGCAGGCCTTTCGTGGCTATGGCGGAAATGGACGGCATGCGATCCGGGCACGGCGAGTGCATCGGTACGGATTGCGGTTGGGGCGGCTCGGCCCCGGTTTCCTGTCTCGAACATTGCCTGTCCCAAGGCGGCGCGCCGTCCGCGGTTTCGGTCGAACGTTTCGCCGGGAAGGACGACGTCAGGTCGGCTTGCGCCGTTCCGGTCGTCTTGAGGTCGAAAGCGCCGATGTCGGTCATTCGCGCCGCGCGTCACGAGAATTTTTCGAGACATAGGATCGCCAAGAAGATCGTGCTTCGGGAGTAGGGTGTCGGCGGCCGGGCCGTCTAATCCCAGCTCATCCGAAATTATGGAAGACAAAAGAGTCGCCGGGCGCATCGAATTGCGCGTCGGCGGGATGTCGTGTCGCAGTTGCGAAGTGAAGATCGAACGGGCCTTGTCGGCCCTGCCGGACGTGACCCGCGTTTCGGCCGACGCCACCCGCGGCAGGGTGACGGTCTCGCACGGCGACGGCGCGGTACCGGACCTGCCGAAAGTCGAGACGAGACTCGCGGAACTCGGTTACAGGTTGGAGCACGCGGACGGACTCGACCTATCCGGCCGTCCTTCGTTTTGGACGATCGCCGGGATGTTCGCGCTCGTCCTGCTCTCCGGCAAGGTCCTCGGCGCCTTCGGTCTCTTGAACCTCGGCGCCGGCCTGGGCGAGACGACGAGCTTCGCGGCCATCTTCGTGCTCGGTCTCGTCGCGGCCAGTTCGTCGTGCATCGCCGTGTCCGGAGGATTGCTCCTGTCGTCCGTCGCGAAATACCGCGAACGCTACGGAGCGGGGAC
>Ga0172379_10003212_pt1 | contig 26598 bp, 18 predicted proteins | sample GrowelOW334metaG_FD_119756 | JGI IMG/M metagenome (GOLD analysis project Ga0172379, IMG submission 119756) | Groundwater microbial communities from an aquifer near a municipal landfill in Southern Ontario, Canada - Groundwater well OW334 metaG | ecosystem: Environmental > Aquatic > Deep...
AGCTTTTTCATATTCAAAAGAAGAGACCACTTCAGCCCACGAATTTTCCTGATGAAAAACAGAGCAAACAGCATCTAAATAATTTGTCTTGTAAGACCAAGCGAATTGAACTTTGGGATAGCGGTTCTTAAAAATTCTGTTAGCGTTTTGTTGATTCTGCCTGATCTGTTTTTCAGACATAACAAAAAGCGGGGAACCGAATTTTTCCATCAACTCTTTAACAGCAATACCATCAATATGTGTTTTCGGTGGAGTCATTTGACGACCGCCATATTTATTCATCAATCCGGAATAATGTTTGGAAATTACCGGACGTTCATATCTTTTTTTTGTCATTACCATTCTCCCAAGGTTGCAATCGTTTCAAATTTTTTAATGTCTGTAATTAAATCCCAGGAACAACGGACGAAAATCTTTCCGATTTCATACGTGGTAAATGGTTTTACTTTTTTCCCGTAAGCAAGTTTAACCAATGCTGCCGGAAGGTTTTGTCCGGCTTGTGGAGCCAGGTAAACCCAAGCGGGCAAACGCGGATTGATCTCCAGAAGATAAAATTCACCCGTCTCTTTCGATTTCATGAATTCCAATTCCAGCCCGCTACACCATTTCGTTTTTTCAATAATTTGATGAGCCATATCGATCAATGTTTTTTCTTTTATCGTGATTCCAGCCCAGCCTTTGCCTTTATCTGTAATGTAAAGTTTCCGCATCGCAACCGCGCCGGTTGTTCCGCCCTTACCATCGCCTAAAGCGACAACATTATATTCATCACCTTTAATGTATTCCTGGATGATGATCGGATAACCCCATTTTGTTTTTAGTTTGTTAAAATATGGAAGCACTTCTTCAAAACTTTGCGCGATGTATGCCTCGTAGAAAATTCCTTTTACAACAACGGGGAACTTGAATTGTTTCTCAATTTTTTCAAGATCATTTTGCGATTGGATCAATATATTTTTCGGAACATTAATATTATTCGCTTTGCAGAAATCGAACAATTTGTCTTTCCCTCTAATATTTAGTTGTTCAAGCGTAGGAAGAAATGTGCGAATACCAAGCGTTTCTAGTTTCGGCTGAAGTTTTACAAATCCGTAGAGTTCAGAATCTAAAGTTGGAATTATGAGATCCAATTTTTCTTTTTTGTGGATATATGAAATGCGTTCCAACAAATTATCTAATCCGCTTGAAGGATAAGGAATGAGATAATAATTGTCAACCAGGTCATCCATGTAAATGCCGGGTTCAAGTGAATCGTAAATCAGTCCGGTAATTTTTCCGGAAAACTTTTTTTGATCCTTTAGACTGCGGATTACAGGAATTCCCGGACCAGGATTATCCGTAGCGTTTAAGCCCGTTACAGCAATATTCATATTCCCTCGATCAGTGAAAAATTCTTAAGTTGATTGATGAAATCATCGTAATCCTTTTCGAGAAGACCTGCTTCGATATCAAATTCTTTTTCAATTTCCGAAAAAATTTCTTCTTTCTCCTTTTTTTGTTGAAGAAGTTTGATGATCGTTTTCCCGGTTTCGTTTACGGTAAACGTTTCGCCCGTTGAAGCGTGAAAGAGAAATCCGCTGTCGCTTACGGCTAAGTTTTCTTGAAGGTGGTAATTAGTCATTGTGTTCCTTTGGTTAGCGTAATAAAATCATTTTTTTTGCTTGAGTGAAGGAGCCGCTTCGCATTTCGTAAAAGTAAATTCCTGTTGGCTGCTGCTGCCCTAATTCGTTTTTCCCGTTCCATACAACTTCATGATCGCCGGGTTGAAATTCAGTTGTGGTTAATGTTTTAATTAATTCACCCTGAATATTAAAAATCTTTAGCGTCACGTTTTTACGTTCTGTAATCGTAAAAGTAATTTTTGTTTCGGGATTGAAAGGATTCGGAAAATTTTGTGCTAATGAAAATTTCGCCGGTTGTTCCATGCTCTGTACTCCCGTTACACCGGTGTTATAAATTTCATAATAATATTTGTTCTGATAGGGATATTCATTTTTTGCAACAATACATTCAAGTAATCCATCTCCATTTAAATCCATAAATGTTGGATAGGAATAGGAATAATCGGGAGATTTTTTTTGAAAAACGATATTTCCGGTTGTTATATCAATTATCTTAAATGATTGAAGATAGCCGCTCGCGTCATCGTAAGAAAGAGTGTAAAATTCAACTTTGCCATCACCTGTTAAATCATATCCGAGCGAATAAAATTGATACCCAGCCGCTTTTTCACCTGCAGTAAAATTGTAAGTGTATTCAGGTGTGATCGAAAAACCGGCTGAACAGACATTAAAGCTGGTTGAATCTGTTGTATATAATCTTGAAAGCCAGGTGTTTCCTGATTTTTCAAAACTAAACCATCCAGAAGCAAAAGTCGCATCTATTGAACCTGAACTCCAAACATTTTGCCATTGAGCCGGAATATTGTTTACCAGAATAAATGTAAACAACAAAAGGAATAATATTTTTTTCATTTTAACTTTCTTTTTTCTCTTTATTTGACAAACATCGTACCAAAATAAGAAGTTCAATAATCACCAAATTTCTTAATATAAATGCCTGATGGGATATGTTTACCTGCCTGAATTTTATAATTCAGGACAAAAGAAACGGGTTTATGTGAGCTTAATAAATTTTCTGTTAGAAAAATTTTCTATCCTATCTTTTAAATCCGGATATTGAGATTACAAAAAAAGTTTAAGTGAATTACAACAAAATTTTATAACTTCAAATCATAGCCTTCCGATTTTGCAACATAAGCCGCGCATGTTATATCACCAATAACATTGGGAACTGTTCTGCACATATCAAGCACTCTATCTATTCCAAGAATAATAGCGATTCCTTCAGCCGGAATATTTACCATCGTTAAAACCATAATTAAGAGTGGGATTGATCCGGAAGGAACGCCCGCCGTACCGATTGCAGTTAAAACACTCATCAGTACAACAATTAATTGTACCCCAAGCGAAAGATTGATACCGAAAACTTGGGCCAAAAATAGAACGGTTACACCCTCAAACAGTGCGGTTCCATTCATATTCATTGTTGCGCCAAGAGGTAATACAAATCCGGTTATATGTGAAGGAATCCCGAGGTTTTCTTTTGAGACTGAAATAGTAGTTGGCAGTGTTGCATTACTTGAACTTGTAGAAAAAGCCGTAAGCATAACGGTTTCAACTCTTCGGAAAAAGAGTATCGGGTTGTACTTTGCAAATACTTTTATCAAGATCGGATAAACGCCGAATAAATGTAATGCTAATCCCAGAAGAACAGTTACAACATACATCCCTAATGCAATTAACAGATCAAAACCAAACCGGGAAGTAACGCTGAAGATTAAGGCAAAAACTCCGTACGGCGCAAGTTTCATCGCCATATTAATAATCACGAGAGTTATGTCGTTAATTCCTTCTAAAATATTAATTATTGGTTTAGCTTTCTCCTCATGGATTAAAGTGAGAGCTATCCCGATTATAATTGAAAAGAAAATTAATGCAAGCATATCGGGATTCGGTTTTGCAATTGCCGCCGCGGGATTTCTCGGAATAATATTCACTAACGTTTGAATACCAAACTCTACTTTTTCCGATGATTCTTTCAATTCCACCGCTTGCCCTTTGTAAGTTGTTAATAGTTTGGTTTTTGTTTCCGCCGGTAAATAATCTCCAGGTCTTATTAAATTAACCAAAACCAAACCGATAGTAACGGCTATTGTAGTTACAATTAAAAAATACATAATGGTCTTAAAACCGATGCGCCCAAGTTTTTTCAAATCTCCGATTTGCGCGACGCCTAGAGAAAGACTTGCAAACACAAGAGGAATTACCATCATGATCAGAAGGTTTAAAAATATTTTTCCAAAAGGATCGGTGATGTATTGCTGCAAAAATAATAAAATAGGCGCTGATGGGAACAAGAAATTGCTGGATACGCCGGCAATAGCGCCCAAAATAAGACCGATAAAAATTTTGGAATGTCTGCTCATAATGAAAATATCCTAAAATTTAATTGTGTTTATAAATTAAAGAGATTTTGGAGAATTAGAAAACATTAATCTTTGAAAAACCTTAAATCTGAAGATGCGGTGGTGAACAACAAGGTAAAAATTGAAAAATTCCTTAGCTTTGAAAAACTTATTTCCATTTTTGTTTAATAAAAAGATAATGAACTATGAGTCTCACAAAAAAAGAAATTTCATCTAAAATTAAAAAAATTAAAATCCTTCTCACCGACATTGATGGAGTTCTTACCGACGGCGGAATGTATTACACCGAAGACGGAATGGTAATGAAGAAATTTTTTGTTAAAGATGGTATGGGGACAACGCTGCTAAAAAAAGCCGGCTTTCTGACCGGGGCAATTTCTACAGATGTTTCTTTAATAAATAAAACGCGGGCTGAACGGCTGAAGATGGATTTTATTTTTCTCGGTGTTTGGGAAAAAGAAAAAACCCTTGAAGAAATTTGCGGACAGACTAAACTATTGCCGGAAAATATTGCTTTTATTGGAGATGATGTTAATGATTTGCAAATTTTGCAAAAAGTTGGATTTGCCGCCTGCCCGGTTGATGCAGTTGATGAAGTAAAGAAGATAGTTGACTATAGGTGCAAGAATAAAGGGGGCAAAGGAGCTTACCGCGAAGTAGCAGATTTATTATTAAAAAGTCAGCATCTTGATTCCGATGAAAAAAAACATTTATAAAATATTACTTGTAGTTTCTATGGCGGTAACAACTTTTGCGCAAAATATTCCGGAGAAGATTCAAAAAGAAATTAACATGGGTGAATTCACGAAGGCGCAGTTATTAATTTCCGAGCATCTTAAAGAAAATAAATTGTCCACAGAAGAGAAGGCAAGTTTAATGTTTGAATCAGAACGGCTTGAGCGAATTAAAAAAGATTTCACAAAAACCCGTCGCCAAATATTATCTGAACTTGAGAAAATTCTTCCCGGTTTTCCGTTTGATGATTTTGAAACATATGAGAAAGATAAATCGCTGGAGATGATACTGATTGACGGCGAAAAAAGATATTTTAAAAATGCAGCGGCAAATCTTTTCCGGATCAATAAAGAGTTGAAGAAATTGAAGGAAGAAAAATTTGGTTTATCCACCGATCGCTTAAAAGATTATCAGAAAGAAATTGTTCCGCAGATAATAGCTGAAAATAAAACTACTAAGAATAAACTTACTTCCGAAGAAAACATAAAAATTATTTATACGCTTACCGTAAAGCCAAATACTGTTCCGGCAGGTGAAATAATTAAATGCTGGCTCCCATTCCCAAAGGAGAATCATCCGCGCCAACAAAGGCCGAGGTTAATTAGTACAAGCGAAAAAAAATTTATTGTCGCTCCCGATTCTGTTTTACAGCGAACAATTTATATGGAAAAGAAAGCGGAAAAAGATTCAGCAACGACATTTTCAATTGAATATGAGTTCACCGCTTTTGCAGAATACAATGATATTTTCTCTACGGAAGTTTCACTCGAAGATGACGAAGCAGTAAGCCAATATCTTACCGAAAGAGCACCGCATATAATTTTTACAAATGAAATAAAAGCGTTGTCGGCAAAAATAATCGGGGATGAAACCAAACCGCTTGAAAAAGTTAAAAAGATTTTTTCATGGATTGATGAAAATATTCCCTGGGCGAGCGCGCTTGAATATTCTACGATTCCCAACATTTCAAAATATTGTTTAGAAAATCGTCACGGTGATTGCGGAATTAAAACGCTTCTGTTTATTACGCTCTGCCGCTACAACGGCATTCCTGCAAAATGGCAAAGCGGCTGGATGCTGCATCCAGTCGAAGTGAATCTGCACGATTGGTGTGAGATTTTCATTCAGCCGTTCGGCTGGGTTCCGGTTGACCAATCATTTGGATTAATAAATTCTGAAAACGAAAAAGAAAAATATTTTTATATCGGTAACACCGATCCGTATCACTTAATTATTAATGATGATTATTCACAACCGCTATTCCCGGTAAAAATTTTTCCACGAAGCGAAACGGTTGATTTTCAACGGGGAGAGGTTGAATGGCGGGGTGGAAATCTGTATTTTGACAAATGGAATTATGACATGGTTGTAAGTTATTCAAGGAGAAAAAACAATGAAAAATAGAATCTTTTTTATAGTTGGCGTTTCAATTTTATCACTTTTTTTGTCGTACAATATTTTGGCGCAAGAAAAAACTTATTTCGATTCTCCGTTTGGTGTTGGCGGCGGATTTGTTGCTTCATGGACGTTCCCGAACATTCAACCGGTCAACGATCAGTTAAAAGCTTTCGGAACTCCGGAACTTGGAAAATCAGGTTACTTCTCTTCCGGCGGCGCTGGCTTTGTTTACATCGGTTTTGTTCCCGGTTTACGCATTGGTGGAATTGGTTTCGGTGGAACAACAAAAGAAACTGGTTTGTCAAAAGGTTTCAGGCGTCAATCTAAACTCACTTCAGCTTTCGGCGGCGTTTCTGTGGAATACACGCTTCCGTTTATTCGCCGTGCCGGAGTTTCAATCGGCGTAATACTTGGAGGCGGAAATACGACTCTTGAATTTTACCGCTACAAAGATTCTTATTCTTGGAATTATTTATGGAATGAAATAAAGGATTCTTCTTCAACTACTAACTTCGGAAGAAAACTTTCTAACGATTATTTTGTTGTTGCTCCAACGTTAAATATTGATATTCCTTTTTACCGATTAGTTGCGTTTAGACTTGGTGCAACATACGCGATACATTTTGGTGATAATTGGCAGATGGAAGATGGGCAGGATGTTTTTAACGTTCCATCGGGAACTGCGAAAAATCAGCTTTATCTTAGCGCCGGAATCTTTTTCGGATTTTTTTCTTACTAAAAAAGGGTTTAAATGAATATCATTTTAGTTACCGGCGGTGCCGGATTTATCGGAAGCAATTTTATCAATCATATTCTTAAAGAGCGTGACGATTATTTTATAATTAATCTTGACAAACTTACGTATGCGGGAAATCTTGAAAACTTAGTTGAATCGGAAAATCACAAAAATTACCGCTTTGTTAAAGGCGATATTTGCAACGCCGAACTGGTAAACTATCTTTTTGAAAAATATAAAATAAAACACGTAATTAATTTTGCAGCGGAATCGCACGTTGATAGAAGCATTCTCGGCTCATCAATTTTCTATCAAACGAATGTCATCGGCACAAATGTTTTGCTTGAAACTGCAAGACGGAACGAAGTCGAAAAATTTCTTCAAGTTTCAACCGATGAAGTTTACGGAAGCCTTGGCGCGGAAGGACTTTTTACTGAATCAACTCCACTTTCACCGAACAGTCCCTATTCATCCAGTAAAGCCGGAGCCGATATGATGGCTTTAGCCTTTTATCATACGTATGGAATGCCGGTTGTACTTACGCGCTGTTCAAACAATTACGGACCATTTCAGTTTCCTGAAAAACTTATTCCGTTAATGATCATCAATTCTTTAAATGATAAAAAACTTCCCGTCTATGGCGACGGAATGAATGTACGCGATTGGATTTATGTTATTGACCATAACCGCGCGATAGATTTGGTTTTTGAAAAGGGAAGAATCGGCGAAGTTTATAACATCGGGGCAAGCAACGAAATGCCGAACATAAAAATTATTCAGTTGATACTCCAGCATTTGAAAAAATCTGATAGTTTAATTGAATATGTGAAAGATCGGCTTGGACACGATCGACGTTACGCGATCGATTCAACAAAAATACAAACCGAACTCGGCTGGAAACCTAAATACACCTTTGAAGAAGCCATCCAATTTACAATTGATTGGTATCTTCAAAACGAACAATGGTGGAAACGAATTATCTCAGGCGATTATTTGAAATATTATGAGCAGCAATATTTATCTCGTTAGATTCCAATTTAATTTGCAATAATACTTTACAAAGGAATATCCTTGTCCTCATTGGGAATTTAATTTTCTAGAACTTCTCCATGTGAAATTTTCAGAAATTTAATTTGTTTTTAATAATTGAATTAATAGTTTGCACCAACGGATAGATTAAATTTTATTTTCTTCAACATAAAAGGAGATGTAATATGAAAAAACTATTCATAATCTTCGTGGTGTCCTTATTTCTTCTTGCCATTGGCTGTAAGAAAAAAGACAACCCAGTGGATACGCCCACCTCAAATGATATCCCCGCTGATCCTGCTAATGTAACTGTTCCTGCAACTGTTATTAATAACGTTACTCCTACAGCTACTTTTGCTAAATCTTCAACCGATGCTTCCCGCATTCAAATGAATCTGACCGGTTTAGTAAATCCTGTTACAAACCAGCCGCTTTCATTAGTAGCGCAACAGAACATTTTTGTTTCTGAAGACGGAACAGTGAAAGGATTAAAGGTGACTAAAGTCAGTACCGGCACTCAGTTAAAAGCTGACATTTGTTTCATTGTTGATAATTCCGGAAGTATGTCAGAAGAAGCAGACTCAATAGCCTCAGGTATTATCAAATTTGCAAATTATCTACAGCAGGCGGGTTTGGATGTGAAATTCTCTGTGGTTGGTCATTATGGTTATATCAATGGAGGAATTAATTTTACGGATGCCACCACTCTCAGTAGTTATCTTAATCGTTCCGGTTACACAGGAACCAGTCGTACAGTAGGTTTTTCCGGAACAGATCAGACAGCTCTTGAAACAAATTCAAATAGTTTCAATAATAGCTCTGGAGTAAACAACGAAAATAGCGTAACAGCATGTGTTTTTGCTGACACCTATTATACCTGGCGTTCTGGAGCCCAAAGGGTGTTCGTCGCATTTACAGATGAAGGCACTCAGCCGGAAGGGACGCAATACAATACCGCTTATTTGTTGACTAGGTTTGCAGGCAAAGCTACTGTACATACTGTATTCAGTATCAGTGATTCCCATTGGAATGGAAGTGTCCCGGATACGACTCAGGAATGGGAAAATTATTCTGCCTGGGATAGTTATTACGAAAGACCTTGGAAAATGTCCGTGGGAACAGGAGGAACAATAAAATTTATTCATTCCAATGCCAATGATTTGGATTTAATATCTCTACCGGTTGCAGGAGCTTTATCAAACAGCTACCTTGTAGAATATATAACAGTCGATGCTAACGGAATCCATACCGTAGTTATTACTATTAAAGAAGGAACTACTGCAGATGGTAAGCGAATTTATACTAACATAAGGTATTAACGATTGTTTTTTTAGGCTCAACATTAATCATGTTGAGCCTATTCCTTTTTTCTTCTACTTTGCTTTATAATACAATAAAGTTTCCTCTGTTTTCTAAGCAGTCAAAAACTGCTTCCTAAAAAGAAAGTTGACAAAATCATTTATAATAAAAATTTATATTTGAGTGTTGTTGATTTAAACCCGTTAGCGGAGAATTAACTGAGGATCAGAAAGCGCTAAAATTTTTATGCAGTTGTCAAAAGCGCATGTTAATAGGTAAACTTCATATTCTACTTTTTCTTAACCGGCAGTTCAACTTTTGCAGGAGTAAGTTCTGTTGCTACTTGTTCGGGAAGTAAGTTATACATTGAACCGGTAAAATAATCTATCGTCATTCCCGGAATAAATCCGTTCAAAGCATTTCCCCAAAACCATAAAGATAGTTTCCTCGTTAACTGTGTTTCGTACGGTTCGTATCCATCCAATTCAAATTTAATAACATGGTTTTCACTGCGGGATATATTTACCACTTGGGGAGAAGTGCCGAATTTTTGCCCGTCAACGGTTATCTTTGCGTTTGGTGGATTTGATTTCAATTCAACTTCCTGCGTAGTAGTATTTAATATGGTTGAACATCCGCTAAGTAAGAGCAAACCGGTAAGCGCTGTTATTAAAAGATATAATTTTCTCATAAGTCATTTTTGTTGTTATTCTAATTATCGAAAAAAACTTCGTGCAGTTTAGAAAATGGATAAGTTACAGTGCCACACATAAAAAAACCTGTCCGTTTTTAGGAGACAGGTTTTTAATCTTACATCAAGAAGGAATTATTTTAAAAGCAGCATCTTCTTTGTTTGAACAAAGTTTCCTGCTTTCAATTGATAGAAATAAATTCCGGAACCTAATTCTTTATCCTTTAATTTGAAGGTTACATTTTTGACTCCTGCTGTTTGCAGTTCATTAACCAGCGTTACAACCTCATTTCCTATAACGTCATACACTTTCAAACTAACGAAACTATTTTCCGGCAATTGATAGCTGATAACCGTTGAAGGATTAAAAGGATTTGGATAGTTATTAAATAAAGCAAATGAACTTGGTTTTATTTGTTCAGGTCTTACGGCGGTAATTGAATCCGGCGCAAATGCTAATCCGAAAACACCTCTATAATTCGTTGTTCCGACAACAGTTGCAGCGCCGGTGGTTTTGTTAATTTTAATCAAGGAACTGACAGCATTTTCTTCTCCGTAAGCGCCCCAGAGATTTCCCTGGGTGTCAAATGCTAACGCCCTGATAATATTATTACCAATTCCTGCATTACCGACAAAAGTTGTATCTCCGGTAGTTTTATTAATTTTGTAAAGCCTGTCTTTATTGGATGCAGCATCAATTGAAACCCAAACTTCTTCTGTTGATGGTTCCGTAGCTAAAGCCGCAACTTTAATTTTTGAAGTGACCAAATAAGTAGTGTCACCTGTAGCAAGATCAAAACTATACACTCTTTGGGTAGATGCAACTCCAATAAGATTACCGGAGGTTAGATCAAACGTCATAGCGGAGAGTGTAACAGGAGCTTTAAATTGATAAAGTCCAAATCCGGTTTCGCCGTCAACTTTAACTACATATGTAGGAGTACCGAGAGAATAATTAAATGCAAAGAGCTCGTTGGTCTTTGGATTAAGTGAAATACTTTTTATCGTTGTGAAACCTGACAGCCCGACATCAGAACCTTCGCCTGTTTGAGTATTAAGTTTAATAACTTTTCCGGCGCTTCCGCTTCCTCTTCCGGTAGAAGCGTAGAGAGTTCCTTTAACGGCTTTATTTAACAAGACATAATTAACGGTAAAAGGAATGGTTAAATTGGAATTTTTATAATCATTAGAGATAATCGAAATTCCACCGCTGTAAAATCCCGGAGAGAGAACTGAACCATTTATCGTAACATCAACATCTTTTGATGGACTCTGAGAGGTTAATTCTCCACCGCGTACAGAAGTATAAATTGAATTCATTCCCGGCAGAGTGGCTATTTCAAAATCATCTACAAAAAATCCCTGGTCAACAACCAACTGATCGCTATTAAATTGAAAAGCGAACTGGACGGAATCAGCATTACCGGATAAATCCGGGAACTGGAGCAAAACAGTTTCCCATGCGGTTGATTGTTCTTTTATAATACCGCTGTTAGAAGAGGCTAATTGACTCCATGTTTTTCCGTTATCAAGTGAAACTAGGAAATAGACAAAATCAAATCCAACTTCAGATTTGTTGAAATAATTAAATGAAATAGAAACGACATCCTGCGGTAATACTTTTGAAAAATCAAATTTAGGACTGTACAAAGTTCCTGTTACCAAACTATCGTAAACCGGTTGCCCGTTTACTTCTTTTCCAAAATGAACGACAGTTGGTTTTGAATGCCCGTCTAAAGTTGCCGGACCAAGTATTGTTCGCTGCCATCCATGAGGAGCATCGCTAACTTGCGTAAATCCGCCGAATCCGGATTCGAAATCATTTGTATAAATAATTGTCGCTATTGAGGCTTGGCTTCCAAAGAATTGTTCAAGATTAGAACTTTTGGAAGCTCTCTTCAAAAGACCAGTAGGTTTACTACTCTTCGCTGAAAGAGCAGTAAGAATTCTATAATGAAGAGGGATATTTCCGAGATTACTCAATGTAATAGTTTTTATTTTGGGTCCGATTTCCTCTTTCGTTGCAAAAGAGAAATTTCCTAAAATATTAGGCGAAGAATTAATCTTAGGAGCTGTAGCTCCGCCGGTGTTTAGTTCAAAAGGAACATCAACGACTAATTTATTCACGTCGTTTGTATGAATTCTTAAAGTTCCAAAAAATGAACCCGGTTTGTTGGCGTTTGAAATTGTTATATTTACTGCGCTTGATTGCCCGACCGCAACACTTCCCGTATCTGCGGTAAAGGTTACGGAAGCGTCTGCAGGTTGGATATCATTTAAAATAAATTCAAACTCATAGAGCAGCGGGTTATCTAAACTTAAATTTGTAAACTGTAATTGAATTTGTTTTTGGCTGTTGAGATCAACGTTGCCGAATTTTAAAGTATCGGTTCTGTTATCCAAATCCAAAGTATCTTGCCCATTTAAAATACGCATGCTTGCATATTTGAAATTATAATCTATTCCATAACCGATAACTTCAAGCAATCGTAAATCCTGATTATTGATTTGCAATCTTGTTCCGGAGGCTAACGTTGGGTCCATAATCCCGATCCAGCGGTTTGCAACTAAGGATGGTGGACGTAATGCATCATCGCGCCAATGTGAAGATTGTTGACCATCACCGTTTAATCTAGTTCCAGTTGCAGTTGAGAGTTCAACTTTTGCAAGACCATCAAAAAATACATGGGTACTGTAAAAATAAGTAGTTCCTCCTTCAGTAGCCCATACAACACTGTTCGGAGGACCTGCAGTAGTAACTCTTGGGGCAGTTGAAAAACCTGTTAAGCTTCCCGGTTCTACTGCTTCGGGACGAACGCGGAATAAATCCCACGGATAATATAAATCTTCTATTCCGGTATGATCAGCGAAACCGGCGGCGGTAACGAAGCCTAATGCATGGCCTATTTCATGCGTACAGACCGCATCAAAATCATATTGGCTGGCGGTAATACCATTTGAAGGATCTAAATCGAAAGGAAATCCCGAGTTAAATCCGATTGCAGGAACGCTTCCAAAGGGATTAACATTTGGGTCGGCGCTAATATTAGCGTCAACAAATCCGAGCCCTTGTAAATTTATTAATGTGCCGATACTTTTTTCTAAATTTGCCGGCACGGTAGAAGGTGTTGGGATAGGAATAGCATTATAAAGATCACTTAATTGAACATTTCCCGGTTTTAAATCTTTTAAACGTTGAACAATGTCAGGAACAAGTGCATATGTATTAGGAGCTTTAAAAGCATAATAAGCAGTTGTTGAAGTAGAACCGAGTACACCTGCACTAAAAGCGACGCCAAACCGTGTTGGTCCGTAATCAACATCAAGAACGGTGGTAATAGGGGTAGTAATTACGCGTTCCCAGCGGGCTGCCGCTCTTCTGAATGCTAAAATAGCATCGGGATATTGCATCAATTGATCTGTTGCCCGCAAAATAATTTTCAATCCACGCAATGATTTTTGATCATTTAGAGAAGGTAGAATATGCAGGTTACTAACCGCAACAGAATTGTTAAGCGATGCATCATCGCTCTTAACTTCTTCGCAATACACAGCTCCATTTTTATCTAACTTGTTGATATAAACAGTCTCTTTTTCAAACCGTTTGTATTTGGCTAAACTTCCATTTTGCCCAAGTGCCGGGAAAGAGGAAAAAGTGAAAACAGAAATAAGTGCGAGAATCCAAAATTTTGAAAAAAAGTTTCGTACCGGAAAAGTACTCATAGTTTCTCCATATTATAATAAAGATGAAAATTGATTTTACAATAGGAATAGAAAAATCTTCTATTTGAAATTATAAAAAGGGAAAGTGAATAGCAAATTAAGATTGGATTAAAAAAGAGGCTGTACAATATTTCAGATTAAGAGATTACATTAAAAAATCTTTTAGTTACAGTCTCACTAATTATTATTGATAGAAAATTATTTTTCTACTTCCTTTGTTTTACAAGTAGAAATACCAAAGAGCAAATACAAAGGCTCTTTTGTAAATCATAGAACAAAGATTTTAGGTTTTACTTTAGAAGCAGCATCTTCTTTGTTTGAACAAAGTTTCCGGTTTTTAATTGATAGAAATAAATTCCAGAACCTAATTCTTTATCTTTTAATTTGAAGGTTACATTTTTGACTCCTGCTGTTTGGAGTTCATTAACCAGCGTTGCAATCTCATTTCCCATCACGTCAAACATTTTCAGACTAACGAAATTGTTTTCCGGCAACTGATAGCTGATAACCGTTGAAGGATTAAACGGATTAGGATAGTTATTGAACAGCGCATAAGAACTTGGTTTTATTTGTTTCGATGGTACAGCTTTTATGGAATCCGGAGCCAAGGTGGAATCTGGTACAAAGATGGAATCCGGGGCAAACGCTAACCCGGAGACTTCTTCATAATCAGTAGTTCCAACAGTCGTTGCCACACCGGAGGTTTTATCAATCTTTATCAATGTACTCACGAACTTTTCTTCACCGTAAGCGCCCCAAAGCTTTCCCTGATTGTCGAATGCTAAAGCTCTTATCGTATAATCTCCAATTCCAGCACTTCCGACAAGAGTCGTGTCTCCGGTCGCTTTATTGATTTTGTAGAGCCTGTCTTTATTGGATGAAGCATCAATTGAAACCCAAACTTCTTCGGTTGATGGGTCTATTGCTATTGCTGCAACTTTTATTTTCGATGCGACTAAATAAGTAGTATCGCCGGTCGCAATATCAAATTTATATACTCGTTGTGTAGATGCAACTCCAATAAGATTACCGGATGGATCAAATGTCATAGCTGAAAGTGCAACAGGAGCTTTAAACTGATAAAGCCCGGATCCGTTTTCGCCGTCAACTTTAACAACGTAAGTAGATAAATCGAGAGAATAATTATATCCAAAGAGATCTCCGGTGTCTGGATTAAGAGAAAGTCCTCTCAAAGCTGAAAAACCTGACAACCCTACGTCTGTCCCTTGGCCAGTTTGTGAATTAAGTTTTAAAACTCTTCCGCTACTTTCGCTTCCGGTAGAAGCATAAAGCGTTCCTTTAACAGCTTTATTTAAAAACGTATAATTAACAGTAAAAGGAATCGTCAAATTGGGATTTTTATAATCATTTGAGAGAATCGAAATTCCGAAGTTGTAAAATCCCGGTGAAAGAACCGCTCCATTTACAGTAACATCAACATCTTTGGAGTCATTAAGAGTAGCCAATTCTCCTCCTCGAACGGAAAGACTAATTGAATTAATATTCGGCAGAATTGCTATTTCAAAATCATCTATAAAGAATCCCGGGTCATCAACCGATTGATATCTAGTATATTGGAAAGCGAACTGGACGGAATCTCTATTGCTGGATAAATCCGACAGCTGAAACAAAAAAGTTTTCCATATGGTCGATGGTTCCTTGATAATGCCTCCTTCTGAAGTTGTTACCACCCGCCATTGTTTTCCGTTATCAAGTGAAACAAGAAAAAAAACTATATCAAGTGTAGTATTTTTGAAATATTTAAATGAGATGGAAACAACATCTTGTGGTAGTAGTTTTGAAAAATCAAATTTAGGGCTGTAAAGAGTTCCCCAATCCCGCTTGTCATAAAAACCTTGCGATTTTACAAAACTAACGACTGTTGGTTTTGAATGTCCATCGAAAGTTGCTGGGCCAAGTGATGTTCTCTGGCATCCATAGGAGGTATAGCTAAGTTGTGTAAATCCGCCAAAACCGGATTCAAAATCATTCGAATAAAGAATAGTTGCTGTTGCGGCGACCTTTCCAAAAAATTGCTCAAGATTAGAATTTTTTGAAGATGATTTTAAAAGACCCGTCGGTTTACTACTTTTTGCTGAAAGAGTGATAAACATGTCATAGACAAGTGGGAATTTACCAAGATTACTCAACGTAAAAGTTTTTGTTTTTAGTCCAATTTCGTCTTTAGCTTCAAAAGAAAAATTTCCTAAATCACTAGGTGCAGAATTAATTTTAGGAGGCGTGGCACCGCCGGTGCTAAGTTCAAAAGGAATATCAACCACTAATTTATTTACTATGTCGGGATAGAAATCTACCGATTTATTTACAATGTTGGTATGTATTCTTATAATTCCCCAAAACAAACCAGGTTGGTTGGCATTTGAAATCGTAAAGGTTACTGTGCCTGATTGTCCGACCGGAATGCTTCCTGCGTTTCCATCAAATTTTACTGAAGCGGTTGATGGTTGAACTTCATTCAGAATAAATTCGAGTTCATAGAGTAGCGGATTGTCTAAACTTAAATTAGCAACTTGTAATTGAATTTGTTTTTGGTTGTTGAGATCAACGTTGCCTACTTTTAATGTATCGGTTCTGTTATCCAAATCCAAAGTGTCTTGCCCGTTTAAAACAAGTAAGCTATCACTCTTAAAATTATAATCTATTCCATATCCAATAACTTCAAGCATTCTTAAATCTTGATTATTGATCTGTAATCTTGTTCCGGGAGCAAATGTAGGGTCCATAATCCCGATCCAGCGGTTTGCACCTAAGGAAGGTGGGCGTAAAGCATCATCGCGCCAATGTGAAGATTGTTGTCCATCACCGTTTAATCTTTCGTTGTTTGCAGTTGAGAGTTCAACTTTTGCGAGACCATCAAAAAATATATGTGTACTGAAATAATATGTAGTGCCGCCTTCTTTAGTCCAAACAGAAGTATATGCGGGACCGGCAGTAGTAACTTTCGGCGCAGATGAAAAACCTATCAAGCTTCCCGGCTCTACCGCTTCGGGACGAACGCGGAATAAATCCCACGGATAAAATAAATCTTCTATTCCGGTATGATCAGCGAAACCGGCTGCGGTAACAAAACCTAAAACATGACCTATTTCATGTTTACAAACTGCGTCGAAATCATATTCCCCATCGTTAATACCATCTGAAGGGTTTATATCGAATGGAACACTGGAGTTAAATCCTATTGCAGGAACACTTCCAAAAGGATTTATATTTGGATCCTCGCTAATATTTGCATCTATAAATCCGAGCCCTTGTAAATTTATTAATGTGCCGATGCTTCTTCCTAAATTTGCCTGTACTGTAGAAGGCGTTGGAATAGGAATAGCGTTATAAAGATCATTTAGTTGAACATTTCCGGGTTTTAAATCTTTTAAATGTTGAACAATATCGGGAACAAGAGCATTGGTATTAGTAGCTTTTAAAGCATAGTAAGTAGTTGTTGAAGTAGCACCGAGTACACCCGCACCGAAAGCAGCGCCAAATCTTGTTGGCCCGTAATCAACATCAAGAACAGTGGTAATAGGAGTAGTAATTACGCGTTCCCAACGGGCTGCCGCTTTTCTGAATGCTAAAATAACATCAGGGTATTGCATAAGTTGGTCTGTTGCGCGTAAAATTATCTTCAACCCGCTTAATGATTGTTGGTCATTTAATGAAGGAAGAATGTGAAGTTTATTTACGGATGTAGAATTGTCAAGTATCAAATTTTCATTTTTAACTTCTTCACAATAAATTGCTCCGTTTTTATCGAATTTATTGATATAAACAAATTCTCGTTCAAACCGTTTATAGTTGGCTAAACTCCCATTTTGCCCAAGTGCTGGAGTAGAGGAAAAAGTGAAAATAGAAATAAGAGCAAGAATCCAGATTTTAACAAAAAAGTGTCGCCCGATAAAAAAACTCATAATTCTTCCAATATAATAAAGATGCAAACTTTTCTTAAGATAGGAAAATTAAATCTTCTATTTGAAATTAGAAAAATGAAGAGTGAATTGCAAGTTAAGAATGAGTAGCAAAAAGTAGGCTGCTTCGTTTGTTTAGAAAGATTGAACTTACAAGAAAATTCGAGACAGCCTCCGAACAATTTCTAATGAGAAGTTATTTCTCGGTTGCCTTTGTTGTACAAGTAGAAATACCAAAAGGTAAGTACAAGAGGCAGCTGCTTGTTGCAGCGGTGAACAAGAAAACAATTCCTAATATTCCCCACCAGCTTTGATAATAAAGCCCAAGGGCTACAATAACAACTCCTACAACAATTCTGATAACGCGATCGATAGTGCCGACATTTTTTTTCATGATCTTCTCCTATGGTTTTTGTTTCGTTCAATTTGATTAAGAATTATGTTTTAGGATTCAAGAAAAATTCAGACGTCCCTCTCAAAATTACAAAACATTTAGATACAATTTATTCAAACTTAATAAGTCACGTTACGCAAAATTCGTTTACTTATTGTTAAAATATTACAAAATCGTAGCGCAGACTTAAGTCTGCGTTACGGAATTTAGAACCAAATTATATTTTTGCGTAACATAAATTAATAACTCAAGTTATCGGTGATTGATGGAAACGATTCTTAATCTTACTCGTTTTTATACTGACTTTCTAAATTAGAATCACTATTTTTATAAAGAAAAAAAGAAAGACTATGGTATCACATTTGCGAAATATTAATAAATTAGTTGTTGTCGGCGACAAACTCTTAATTAAACCTGAAGAAGAATCCGGAAAAACCACTTCCGGACTGTATCTGCCTCCCGGTGTAAAAGAGAAAGAAAATATTCAAAGCGGATATGTAATAAAAGCCGGTCCCGGTTTTCCCATTGGTTTGCCTTCCGATGATGAACCGTGGAAAGAACAGAAAGAAAAAGTAAAGTACATTCCTCTGCAAGTAAAAGAAGGGGATTTGGCGATCTTCCTAAAAAAAGATGCTTACGAAATTGAGTACGACCATGAAAAATATTTTATCGTTCCTCAAACTGCAGTGTTGCTGTTGATTCGTGATGATTTTTAATCAGTCGGCAGTATGCGGTCGACAATTAGCAGTGCGAAACAGAAAATCGAATTACTTTTATGACAGTTTTATTATTTTCTCAACTGCATTTAGTAACACATCATTTTTAATCAAAAAATTTATTTTTTTAATGTCGTCAAAAAGAAGCCGGTCGTGCTTCAACGGTTTAACTACTTTTCTAATTTCGTTGTAAGCGGCTGAAGTTCCTCTTCCCGGTTTCAATGGTTTAAGAAATTCTAATCCCTGCGCCGAAGCCATTAATTCTATCGCCAAAACATTTTCAAGATTAAGCAGAATACGATAACATTTTTGCGCCGCAATCGAGCCCATCGAATTATGATCTTCTTGATTTGCAGAAGTTGGAATTGAATCCACACTTGCCGGGTGTGCAAGCACTTTGTTTTCTGAAACTAAACTTGCCGCTGTGTATTGAGCAATCATCATCCCGGAATTTAGTCCGCCGTGTTTTGTAAGAAAGCGGGGCAGCCCTTGACTTAAAGCGCCATTAACCATTCTCTCAATTCTTCGTTCGGAAACATTTGCGAGTTCGGAAAGAGCGATTGCTAAAAAATCCATTGCCAGCGCCATCGGTTGCCCGTGAAAATTTCCACCTTCAATATGTTCTTTCGTCTCGGGAAAGATAAGCGGATTGTCATTCGCTGAATTTATTTCGATTGCTGTCCGAGAAGTGACGTAATCAATTGCATCTTTGGAAGCGCCGTGTATTTGCGGCACACAACGGATTGAATAAGCATCCTGCACGCGCGCATCATTTTTTAAATGTGATGTTCTTATTTCGCTTCTGTCAATTAGCGAAAGAATATTTTCTGCGGTTTCAAGCTGTCCCTGGTATGGTCTTAATTGATGGAGTCTTTTATCAAAAGCTTTATCTGTTGCGCGTAAAGCTTCATGCGATAAAGCCGCGGCAATGTCGGCAATTTTTTTTAATTTGATTGCCCGCGCAGAAAGAAACGCCGCGAATGAAGTCATCATCTGCGTTCCGTTAATTAAAGCCAATCCTTCCTTTGCTTGAAGTTTTACAGGCTGCAATCCAAATTTTTTGAGCGCAAGTTTAGATGAAATTATTTTTGTTTGTCCGGCATTTGCCTCAAACACATTTTTTATAATTTGCACTTTTCCTTTGCCGATCATGGCAAGTACCAAGTGTGAGAGTTGAACCAAGTCTCCACTGGAACCAACTGAACCTTGCGACGGCACGACGGGAATAATATTGTTGTTTATCATTTCAACTAAAAGCTGAACCGTTGCGGGGCGGATGCCGGAGTAGCCTTTGGCAAGCGCATTAACACGAAGCAGCATCATAATTTTTACGATGAACGGAGGAAGCGGTTCACCGCACCCAACTGCGTGACTAACAATTAAATTTTCCTGCAACTGCTCGATTTCATTATGCGAAATCTTAACATTGCTGAACTCACCGAAACCGGTAGTTACGCCGTAAATAATGTCATCTTTCGCAATCCATTCTTCAACAAGTTTTCTGGACTGAACCATTTTCTTTATTGCCGAATCTTTGATTTTCACTTTTATATTTTGCGTAACAAATTTTTCGATATCATTTATCGAAAGTGAATTTCCGTCAAGGGAAAGAATTTTTTCAGCCATCGATCATCTTCCTGATTTTATTTGAATTTTCTTTTGTAGCTCTATACGTGATGCTTACAAATTTCTGGGTATATTTTATAGAAAGAACTTCAGCAAGCGAATGGATCAGTGAAATTATTTTCGCTTCCGATATTTTTATTTTGATTGATTCTTCAACATGTGAATCGATAAAACTGCCCTTAATCATTTCAAGTAGTGAAGAAATATTTATTCCTCTTTCCGCCGAAATGATAACCGAATGCTCATAAGCATTTTTCACTTCATCCAATTTTGAGCGGTCTTCGAGAAGATCAACCTTATTGAAAACTTTAATTTGTGGTTTTTTTTCACAGTGAAGTTCTTTTAAAGTTTGTTCAACCACCTGTACATGGTCTTTAAAATACGGATGCGAAAGATCGACAACGTGTAAAATTAAATCGGCTTGGTCAACTTCATTCAACGTACTTTTGAACGAAGCGATCAAGTGAGCCGGAAGTTTGCGGATAAATCCAACGGTATCGCTGAGGAGAATTTTATTTGTCTTATCAAGTTCAAATGATTTTGTTGTAGAATCAAGCGTTGCAAAAAGTTTATCTTCCGTTAAAACTTCCGCTTTGGTTATCAAATTAAATAGTGTTGATTTGCCGGCGTTAGTATAACCGACAAGTGAGACGCGGAAAAAATCTTTTCTCTGCTGGGTTTGGGTTTGCTTCTGTGATTCAATTTTAAGAAGTTTTTCTTTCAACGTACTTATGCGTGTGCGAATAATTCTTCGGTCGGTTTCAATTTGTGTTTCGCCGGGACCTTTTGTTCCTATACCGCCGAATTGCTTTGAAAGATGCGTCCATGCGCGCGTTAACCGTGGAAGTAAATATTGCAGTTGAGCAAGTTCAACCTGAGTTTTCGCTTCTTTTGTTTTTGCATGCGAAGCGAAAATATCGAGGATCAATCCGCTCCGGTCAACAATTTTTTTCGAAAGCATTTTTTCAAGGTTTCGCACCTGCATCGGGGAAAGATCATCATTAAAGATTATTAAATCGATATCATTTAATTCGGCAAGCTGAGCTAATTCTTCAACTTTCCCTTTGCCGAGATAAAGCGCTCTATCCGGCATGATGCGATCTTGCGAGACTTTCATAATTGTTTCAGCCCCGGCAGTGGAAGCAAGTTCTTCCAACTCCTGCAGTTGTTCAATTAAAATTTCTCTTGTTATGTCTTTAGTGCGTAAGCCTATTAAAATGGCTCGTTCGGTGGTCGGTCTTGGGATATCAAACATATTTATTTTTGTCAACTTTTTTTCCTAATTCCTAATTATTAAAAGTTTCGTTGAAAAAATAGAGAATCGGTTTGCTGTATCCAAAAGAAAGAAAAATTTATTCGCTTTTTGAAATTGATTATATTGCAACTGAAAAAAAAGAAATCATGAAGTAAAAAAATGGAAAATACTTTTCCGGTTGCCTTTGTTGGAAAAATTGGAAATAAAACGCTTAATGTTTTACAAGAAGTCGGTGAAATATCGAAACTTTTTTTCGGTATCATAAAAAGTTTTTCTCGGCTGGTTAAAAGCAGAAAACTTATCCTCTTCCAGATGGAACATATTGGTGTGAATTCACTTCCGTTAGTTTCAATTGTAGCAATTTTTACCGGCGCAGTTGCCGCATGGCAGGCGGCATATCAATTAAAAGGAATTGCGCCTCTCTCGTTTCTTGGCGCAGCGACGAGCCGTGCAATTATTACGGAACTCGGTCCGGTGTTAACAGGTATTATTATTGCCGGAAGAGTTGGGGCATCAATAGCGGCTGAACTGGGAACGATGAAAGTTACCGAACAAATTGATGCACTTGAAAGTATGGCGATAAGTCCGGTGCGGTATTTGGCAATGCCGCGGTTTCTTGCTTCAATTATCATGATGCCGCTAATCGTGATCTTCGCAAATTTTATTGCCGTTATTGGCGCTTATTTCGTTTCAAATTTTTTTATGAATGTATCGGCGGCGGTTTTCTTCGGTTCGGTTAAAAGATATTTTCTAATGTCGGATTTTATTTACGGATTAGTAAAAACTATTTTCTTCGGCGGTGCAACTGCCTTGCTCGGTTGCCACATTGGGTTACGCACGGAAGGAGGTGCCGAAGGAGTCGGTCTTTCAACCATCCGCTCGTTTGTTCTTTCTTCAGCTTCAATCCTTATCCTCGATTATGTTTTGTGGATGCTGTTTGTGTAAAACAGTAGAAAGTAAAAAGATAAAAGTTGAAAGTGAAAAGTAAATAATGTCACTCTTTTCAACTTTAAACTATCGACCTTCAACAAACAACGAATCGCCAACCACCGACAAATTCTTTTCTTCCTTCAAAAAGAATTTTGTAGTTTTGATATATGAAAAAAGAACATTTATACGTTCACAATCCTAACAAACATTTTTAAGGACTCACCATGAAAATTACCAAACAAGACGCTCTTGATTACCACAGCTCCGGTAGGAAAGGAAAAATTGAGGTTATTCCCTCAAAGCCGTGTCAAACGCAGCGTGATCTTTCTTTAGCGTACACACCTGGAGTTGCAGACCCATGTTTAGAAATTGAAAAAAATCCCGAACTTGCTTACGAGTACACAGCCAAAGGCAATTTAGTTGCCGTTGTTAGTAACGGGACCGCCGTATTAGGCTTAGGCAATATCGGCGCATTAGCCGGGAAACCCGTTATGGAAGGCAAAGGCGTTCTCTTCAAAAGATTTGCAGATATTGATGTGTTCGATATCGAATTAGATACGTTAGACCCGAAGGAAGTAATTCGAACAGTTCAATTGCTTGAACCGACTTTCGGTGGAATAAATCTTGAAGACATTAAAGCGCCGGAATGTTTTTACATCGAAGAAGAATTGAAACGAACGATGAAGATCCCTGTTTTCCATGATGACCAACATGGAACTGCTATTATTAGCGGAGCGGCTCTTCTTAACGCTTGTGAAATGGCAAAAAAAGATTTATCAAAAATTAATATTGTTTTTAACGGCGCCGGCGCTGCTGCGAATGCCTGTGCCAACCTTTATGTTAAACTTGGAGTAAAGAAAGAAAATATTTTAATGTGCGATAGTAAAGGGGTGATCTATACAGGCAGAAAAGAAGGGATGAACGAATTTAAAGAAGTCTATGCAAAAGAGACAAAAGCCAGAACATTAGCAGAAGCAATGGTTGGGGTAGATGTCTTCGTTGGATTGTCTGTTGCCGATTGTGTTACAAAAGAGATGGTACAATCTATGGCACCTAATCCGGTTGTGTTTGCTCTCGCTAATCCGAAACCGGAAATTAGTTATGACGATGCAAAAGCAGCCCGTGCAGATGTTATTATTGCAACCGGAAGATCAGACTATCCGAATCAAGTAAATAATGTGCTCGGCTTTCCGTTTATTTTCCGCGGCGCTTTGGACGTTCGTGCAACGGGCATTAATGATGAAATGAAACTTGCTGCTTCAAAAGCCTTAGCTAAATTAGCAAGAGAAGAAGTTCCTGATGTTGTTTTACGCGCGTATGGCGGTAAACCGATTGGGTTTGGCAGAGATTATATTATTCCCAAACCGTTCGATCCGCGTGTGTTGACGTATGTTGCCCCAGCAGTTGCAAAAGCAGCTATTGAAACTGGCGTTGCAAAATTGCCGATTACCGATTGGGACGCATATAAAGATCAGCTTCGCGAACGGCAGGGATTATCAAAAGAAATTATCCGCCGGACAATTGAAAAAGCAAAATCAAATCCACGGAGAATCGTTTTCCCTGAAGGTAATCAAGTAAAAATTCTTAAAGCTGCGCAGATTTTAGTTGAAGAAAAGATTGCTGAGCCGATTCTTCTTGGAGATAAAAAAGAAATTATTGCGATGATTGAAGAACTTCATCTTGACAAAGCTGCGTTTACCATTATTGATCCAGCAGAATATGAAAAGATTGAGGTTTATGCAGAAGAATATTATAAACTTCGCCAACGCCGCGGTATTTCAAAATTGACTGCAGAAAGAATGATCCGGTTAGGAAATTACTTCGGTGCTATGATGGTGCGTATGGGGGATGCCGATGGAATGATTTCAGGATTAACTACTTCATATCCGCAAACCATAAAACCTGCGTTGGAAATTATTCACACCGCTGAAGGGGTGAACAGAGTTGCCGGAATGTACATTGTGCTTGCACAAAAACATGTTTATTTCTTTGCAGACACAACCGTCAATGTTGACCCTACTTCCGAAGAATTAGTTGAGATTGCCTATCTCTCGGCAAAAACCGCTCAACGGTTTAATATGGTTCCGCAAATTGCAATGCTTTCGTTTAGTAATTTTGGATCGGCGCAATATCCGCAATCCAATAAAGTGAGAGCAGCCGTAGAAATGATGAAGCAAAAGTATCCCGAATTTATTGTTGACGGAGAAATGCAGGTTGACGCAGCCGTGGTTCAAGAAGAATTACATGAATATTTCCCATTCTCAAATTTAAAAGGAAGAGCTAACGTTCTCATTTTCCCGAACCTGGATGCAGGAAATATTGCGTACAAACTTTTATGGAGAATCGGCGGTGCGGAAGTTATAGGACCGATTATTATGGGCTTAAGTAAACCTGTTCACGTTCTTCAGAAAGGCGCTGAGATAGAACACATTGTTGATATGGCTGCTATTGCAGTTGTTGAAGCGAACGAAAAGAAAGGAAGTAAATAAACTTCGAAGTAGTCGGTTCGTAATTGGAGAACCAGAATTCAGTAGTCAGCATAACTTGATAGAAACCTCCGGTGTTTTAGAAACGCCGGAGGTTTTGTTTTATAATTCTCAACGAATGTTTTTTCTACTTTACCGGAAGTGAAATAATAAATTTTGTTCCCTCATCTATTTTACTTTCAACAGAAATATTTCCGCCGTGTTTATCAATAAACTCTTTACACAGCAGCAGCCCCAGCCCGGTTCCTTTTTCCCCTTTTGTTCCCTTTGTCGTGATAGTTTTATCAAGTCTAAAAAGATTTTGTTGTACCTTCTCCGGCATACCGATTCCGTTATCTGAAATTTCGACTTCTACTTTATCCTCTGAAATAGCTGCAGATAATTTGATTATCCCTTTTTTCTCGTTCGTAAATTTAATACTGTTAGAAAGAAAATTCCGCAGTACGGTTTTCAGCATTTCCGCATCGGCGGTAACATGAATTGTTTCGGGAACATCTGAAAGAAGTTGAATATTTTTGTTGTTTGCTAGCGGTTCAAGCAGTGTGATAGTTTCATCAACAAGGGATTTTAACTGATAATCTTTCGGATTGAATTCCATTCTTCCTGTATTTGTCCGCGCCCAGAGGAGTAAATTTTCCAGCAGTTGATAACTTTGTTTTGAAGCGGTTGCAATATGTTCTATGAATTGATGTTTTTCTTCTTCAGACAGAGATTGGTAATCTTCCAACAAGATATCCGTAAGTCCAAAGATAGCGTTAAACGGGGCGCGCAAATCATGTGCAATAATTCTGAAAAAAGTATCTTTCATCGCGTGGAGTTCTTTTAACTCTTTGTTAATCTTATTAAGCGTTTTATTCTTCACCACAACTCCAAAGGCAAGAAGAAAAATAAGTAACGCAATAAGAAGAATATAGGTGAACTGGCGTTTTTGTCCCTCAACTTCTTGCATTAAGAGCCTATTCTCGCGCTCTTTTTTTTCAGATTGATAAAGCGCTTCAATGCTGGTTAATTTAGAAAAATTTTCCGCCTCGGTGATAGAATCCTTGAGAGCGTGATGCTGTTTTAAAAAGACAAGCGCTGAATCAAAACGGTTGATAAGTTCATAATATTCGGCGGTAAAACGCAACGACTCGCTAATCAATTTTGGTGAGTTAATTTTTTGAGCCAATGCAAGCGCATCTTTAATAAAGGGATATCCGATAGTCGGATTATTTATTTTTGTATATGCTAAACCGAGATTTTGACCGGCAATGATAATTTCTTCTTTGTAATCCAACTCACGGAAATTTTTCAAAGCTTCAGTAAAATATTCTATGGCTTTTGTGTTATTCTTTTTAACGGAATAAATTTTTCCCATCCCAATCCAGCAATCCCCAAGCCCCCGTTTATCATTCTTTTCGCGGTAAATCTTTTCTATATTTTGATAGGATTGAAGAGCCTCATCGTACTTGCCCATCAAGAAATAGACTCCGGCAATATGGTCCAAAGTCCGCGCCTTTTCATTTTCATTTCGCTGCACCTCACGGATGTTCAGCGCGTATTGATAATACGTTAACGCTCTTCCGTAATTTTTTTGAATGACAAAAACCGATCCTATGGTCAAATTCGCAAAAGCCATTCCGTCTAAGTGATTGATCTTTTCAAAAATTCGAAGGGCGTGAATAATATTTTC
>Ga0172379_10003213_pt1 | contig 26596 bp, 29 predicted proteins | sample GrowelOW334metaG_FD_119756 | JGI IMG/M metagenome (GOLD analysis project Ga0172379, IMG submission 119756) | Groundwater microbial communities from an aquifer near a municipal landfill in Southern Ontario, Canada - Groundwater well OW334 metaG | ecosystem: Environmental > Aquatic > Deep...
CTCTCATCACCTCTCTCATCACCTCTCTCATCACCTCTCTCATCACCTCTCTCATCACCTCTCTCATCACCTCTCTCATCACCTCTCTCAACCTCTCATCGACAACCTCACCCACACCGGCTACCTCACCTGAAGAACTTAAGTCTATCTCTCATCAAGTCTTTGGTCTTCTGACACGATGTGAGATCACTCCTATCGACTCACTACCACCGCATCCCCATCTCAGACCTCGCTAAACTCAGAAGTCAACTGTCAGCTCGATACTATCTAGCTTACAACATCATGTGTCGAATAAACAAAACCGCACCTGAGGTACTGACACTCACCAAGACTCGCTTGGATGAACTAGAACATCCCGAGACCCTTAACATCACCCATATAATTTCCTTACACTTTGTAAGGAAGACCACTCGCTTCTCCTGACTCACCTTTAGACCGAATTTCTCACCTCTCCCTCCAATCTCAGATACTCCATCTGGTGATACTTCTCTCTACACGAATCACATCCCTCTGTCATCTTCACCTTCAGAGCCGTCTGCATTCTCGCCTCATCCACTCGTGCCTTCTCCATCTTTCGGATCACCTTTCTGGTACCCACCAGATCTCGTCCCACCAGCTCCAACGTCTTGGCCAGTTGGAGCTTATCCATTCGCAATTCGCTGTTGTGGTGGTACGCCTCCTCCAACTCATCGATAGCCATGCCTCTTTCGTTCTCCATGACTCGTCGCCTCTTGTCCAGCATCTCGAATGTCAGCTCCATCATGGCTCGCTCCGGTTGTAACAGTCGCTTCACAGCTACGTCGTACTGAGAGTGAGCCTCCAGCTCTTTCAGGATCTCATCAAGACCTCTCTCACGAACCACGTATTTCTCATGTGGCTTGAAGGTGTTGGCTTTGGCATTGGGGCGAAACTGAGACATGGTGACTGAGGTGTACTCAGTCACCTCAGGGATGAAACTTTTTCAAAGTTTTTTAGGTGTCCTCCTCGCCTACTAATATCAAAATATAACGATATGCTAAGTATCCGGCCACAAATCCGGCCAGTTGAGCACCGACATAATAGGTACAATGGGTTTTAGAGTACTTACCTTTCACGGTCGACATAACAGCGGATACAGGGCTAAGAATTGGATCTCCCCCAAGGAACAACACCAGCCAAATTGCAAAGAAGAAGACAAAACCTGCCACTGCAGCCCGAAAGACGTTTGAAGTGGGATTGTACCTTAACAAAAACTTAGCAGTTAATAGACTTAGAAAGATTATCATAAAACATCCCAGAAACTCCGTGAAACATCGATGTGCCACCATTTAAGAGAGGTAAATAATACATCATTATATGATGTATATGTTTAGCGGGTCAAGAATAGAATCGCAGCGTAATGGCCGTTACCATAACGTAACAGATAATTAGCACCACTAGTACCTGAAGGCCTACCCAATCCTCCATCTCCTTTTACTGGATAAACAGCATAAGAACCTCCTCCAATTGCCTCTGCCTCATATCCAATGTTAGTACCAGTCTCATTCCAAATGTTCGTCACATTCAAAGCTCTCTCAAGGTTACCATCAATCACGTTCTGGATTAATAGATAGCCAAACTCAGCCTTAAACACATATGGGTCAGCCACAGAGATCAAAGAAGTTGTAATGGTTGTGATGACATGATCAACTAAGTCTCCCTGGTGTAGATCATTCACCCAGTTAAACGCCGAGGTATATTCATCAAACACGATCTCCCCTTTTCTTTGGGTGAAGTCGGCAGCTGTCCGATAGAAGTCCTGCATCACGGTACTTGGAGCCTCGGTGAGACCCTCAATCTTACCAGCATAGACGGTGAGATACGAGACAAGCTTATTACTCACAGCCTCACTACTAAGAATAATCTTACCTCTTTCGACAAAGGTAGGAGCGTTTATCTCATTCAAAACCACATCTAAACTCTGGGAGACAGGTAGGTAGCGACTCACGTTGGAGGGTTGGTAGACATGTCCCTCTCTAATCACTGTGTACTGGTCTAAGAAGTCAGGTACATAGGGATCAACAGCTGACAGTAGATAGAGATTAAAACAGTACTTTAGGATCTCAAGTAGTAGGTACTTGACTCGATCCAGATAATCATAGCGATTCCTGGAAGAACTACCACTTGAAAAGATACTAGGATAGGGTAGGTAATTTAGATGAAGCACTGTGTACTCTTTCGAGACTTTGGTAGGAATACAAGGAGTAAAGAACAATGATTTAGGCGTCGGCTCTCCCACATACCACCAGACCCCTACCACCTGTCCAGTCTCATTGGAGTTAAGAGCATAAATTAAGGCGTCCACTCCATCCACTCGTAGCTCATTCACTAACTGTACTATTAATCTAATATCTACCTCGGTAGCGTCTGTAATCTCCATAGGAGGTAGATTTAGAGGTCGGTTTAGAGGTGTGACGATCGTTAGACCGTCATAGAGGATAATCCTTAGCTTTCCTAACCCATCAATGTACTGTTTCTCTAGTTTATCCACTTTGAAGATCTCTTCGAGGTCAAGTACCACATTGGCTTGATCGTCATGGATTAAGGTAGTAGCTGGGGGTGGGGCATACTGCCAGGTACTGGCCTGTCCAGCCGAGACCAGCATGTCACTGAGTAACGAGACTAGAGGCTTCTCAACAGCAAACTCATAGATATCCTCTATTAACTCTCCGATCAGCTCATACTGAGGGAACTCGGCGAGAGAATTACCACCTCCTGTATGTTTATAGAGCATCAGGGTTGGTTTGGACGGAGATAGGTGAGGACGGTAGTTAATACCTTTATCTCCTGGTAGCTCGATGCTACCAAACTTCTCTTCATCTGTAATGGTAAAGACCACTAAATTAATATCATAGGCTATTTCCAATGCTCGATATAGATACTTAGTATCAAAGAATGAGTCGGGTTGATCAAGAAATCCCTGTATATCCTCTTGGGACAATTTAAACAACTCTTGTTTGAGAGCGATGGGCTCCACCTGGTCAATGACGAACGGTCTTACCACGTCTCTCACATACTTCTCACGTTCTTCTTCACTTTTGGCAATAGGGTAGCGGTCGTCATAGACCGATGCCACGCAATGAAGTGCCGAGTTGGGGGACATCACTGTTCCGACTCGATACCAGTCTCCGGGTGAGGCCTTAGTGATCACAAAGTCGATGTTACGAGGTAAGGATCCGGCACTCTCAGGGTCTACAAACTTGTCAGTGTCGGTAATGTTCATCTGACGAGCTTTACTAACCGTCTTCCGCTTTTCATCTCCCTTATAATAGACACCATAGGGATTACCTGGAGTATTACTCTGATCCTCACCAAAACAACAAGGGACGTATGGAAACTCATGTCGATTAGTGTTCTGATTGACCACAAGTCCTGGATAGGGATGTTCGGATCCCGGGCAGGCGTATATTCGAGTAGGTTCATTCTCATTGTTTAGCGGGAATGGCATAGTCTGTCGGTGAGTAACTTGATTGCGATAGATGAAGGTTTTGGACTGCCAGTCATCAACTTGGTCGGGGTTGAGGATGATGGGTTGACGCTTAGCCTCTTGACAGTAAGAAGCATAGTTATTAACGAAGATTCTTGGAGCCACATTCTCTAGATGCTTAATGGTAGTCTCGATGGTTGCGATTGAGACTGGTTTCTCAAAGACGCTAATACCATACTGAGGAATGAGGCGTTGGTACTCAGCGATCACTGTATCTTCCTGCTCTGAGTATCTCGAGAGTAAACGTGGAATGATTGAGAGAAAGGTAGAGATGATCTGATCGTTTGTAGCATCGATGTTGATAATGGTGTAGGGTGTCTTTTCCTCCATGAGAATAATAGAGCCGTTCTGGCTAAGAAACGGCTCGTTAATTCGACTTTCCTTATTCTCTATTCTAAACTGTAGAGACTCCTCTCCCAATGTCATGTGATAGGTGGGACGACGGTTGGTAACTGCGATCAGAGAAGTCTCACGGATAAAGAGGTACTGTGAAAAGATTGGATCATTCATCACCATATCCGTCATGATGTCATCTCGAAAGCTAAACTTACGAACCTTGACACTTCCCTCTATATCCTTATCGATTCGCTTAACTATATCTACTCCCTTCAAGTGTTCAAAGATAAGATCCACTCCTTTATTTTGGTCGAAGCCTTTATGGAATGGGACTTTAATACGGACTTGCTTTCCGGTTTCGTTTCCCCAGTGATAGACTGCCGAAGTATATTCCTTATCAGTGGCTTCAGATGGATCCAGACCTGTAAACATCCGCATGTTGATGGACTCAGGTGAGGTGTTATCAGTGAGCCATGTGGCTTTGAAAGGTGGAGTCGGGTCAAACCCGGATCCTTGATAGACCTTATAAAACTGCTTGCGGGATGCCACACTTCCTTCACCCGTGTAATTGGCCATTGGAAGATACGAGTCTAAGACAAGTGAGTTATAGACGTCCTCAGGGTCGAGGTCGGTTTTAACATCTACAATAGTGGTTGTGCGGGTATATTCGATTTGAGAAACTTCAACAGACGGTAGATTGGCTAGGGTATCCACGACCCGGCTCTCAGCGACTAAGTCCAGTCTTTCATTCTCAACTCTGTTAGTAACCTCATCCTCATAGCTTTGATACTGCCCCTCTAACATACTTAGACTGTTAAATGGACCAACATTACCATCGACATGGACATATAGACTACGGATCTGTTCAACTATAGGGTTATTACGACTGTGATCATTAGAGGCCTTGACCTGATCTTCAACATGAAGAATATACCATATAACCGAGAAGTCTCTAAGAGTTAACATCTTATGGATTAACTTGACTGATGTCCATACTGAGATGATAATGGGTACTACATCTCCGGCACTCGAGCTGGACTGGACTCGATCTGTTTCGGTCGTCTGGATTAACTCATCGATAAATGTGTGTGAAATGGTAGTAGCTGTCTCTCCTAAGATTACTACCTGATTTGAAGCGGAGTTAAAGCGTTGTCCAATCCGCAGGCGTTTCAGGTCGTCTGTATCGTATACAGTGATACCAAAGTAAGTCTTATCCATCTTTTGATAGGTGAAAAGACTTTTCTTTTATCTGCTTTCTCTTCTGTACTGAAGAGAAATATACCCATCGCCTTGGGTCTTCCACGCTCACGCAAATGCCAACACCAATTGCTCCGGCTTTATCAAAGCATTAGTAATAGGAATAAAGTCCGTCTTTGAAGGTAGATACATAACCTCCGACTCATATCCTCTTGACTCGATTAAGGGTTTCAACGTATCATGATAGAATGAGTCAATGCGAGGTAGTAACAATCCATCCCACAATTCTCTCAGCTTTGTCTCTCCATCCTTAACAAGTACCGTCTCAGCAGTATAAACTTTGAGACTAGAGCCACCAGGAGTCCAGACTACCAGATCCAATTGAGGGCGACTCCACTCAGTGATGGCAAACATACATGCTATTCTAATGTCTTGTATGTTTGACGGAAATCGAGGTAGCTGTTGACTATAAGGAGCTGAGTAAAGAGTCTGACCCACTCCACTCTCCTCATACCAAGTAAAATCATCTGGAGTATAAGCCAGCCAGGGTCTAGCTCCATTGACGCAAGTCCCTGTAGCTAAACGAACAGACTGAGGCCTGAAGGTGGCATGAGCATACTGAGCTTCTTCTTTGTGAGTGGACTGCCATAGTAGTGAGTCGGTTGCGATAGGAGTGAAGGTGGTACCATCAAGTAAGTCACTGGCAATTTGTGCGTCGGATCGGCCTCTGCTACCATAACCCATCAAGGCCAAAACCGTGTCAGGGGTAATTCTGTAGGTAAGGGTGTTTGAGGTTCGAGAAGTAGAGAGATGGTAAAGAGGTGGCATTTTAGAAGATTAATTATCTTGTTAAAATGCTAGAAGTGGTCGTTTCCTATCTCCTGTTAGAAGTCCTCTCCTACTGTAGGTATCGCAGAAGATTACAGAAAGCTCGCAAGAAACAACTACCCAAACAACGAGACGACATACTGTTGTGGGCGAACAAGCATCGAAGTCTGATCCCCAACACTGAAAGGCACTGTGAGTTAGAGAATCTCATTCTTCCCACATACGACAACTATTCTGTCCTGACACCCCACTACAAGCCTCTAATCTTTTATGCTTTATTAAGAAGTGCTTATTTGTTAGGGAGTGGAGTACTGAGGTTGAAAGGATATCGACTTGACGAAATGAAGGGGGTGCGAGTCTGGTCAAAGGGTGGTAAAGATAACCCTACTGTCTTGTTCTTACACGGCTTTGGCTTTGGCGTTCTACCCTACTCATCTGTTCTGGATCGTTTAGTCAGGGATGGATATCGAGTAATGGCTCCTGAGTTTCCAGGTATCTGCTATAACGGCGTCAAAGCTATACCCTCACTTCAGACCTATAGTATCAAACTGCTGTCGATACTACCTCCCACTTTTAGTGTAGTGAGTAACAGCTTTGGTAGTTATATCCATAGTTGTTTGTTATTGTTAGCTCCTGAGAGAATAGAGCATCAGACCTTTGTCGAGCCAGTCTGCTTCTATCCCTATTTTGGCTCGGCTTTAAACTTTCTCAACCTCACCCTTCAAGGTATATGGAGTCAGCCCTGGAGTAAGACTAAGCTAATACAATTACTCTCTTTTGGACTCGTGTCAAAGGATCTTAGTGTCCTAGAAGTCTGTCACCGGGTCAAGTCAGAGGTGTATTGGGATGCCGAACAGCACCTTGATTCCAAGACCCACATTATCCTCTCTGAAGTAGACTATATTGTAGAGAGTCATGAATTACGTCGCTACTTTGAGAGTAGGCACCCCAGCGTCAAAGTGGAAATGGTAGAAGGGAGTGGTCATGGCGAAGCGTTATTTATTTATCAAGGTACTAAATGAAGTTCCCTGACTTTGGCTTCAACATTGACTTCACGAGGTTGGCTGCCCTCCTAAGAATTAGGCTCCCACCACGATGGGTCATTTTCCTTTGTGCTTTTATTATAGTGGTATTTCCCATTCTGGTTATCGTCCAAGCCTTCAAGCTAAGAAGCTACGGAGACAGTCAGACACTATTTTGGATAGCCTTAATTTACACATTAGTTATAGCAGTGATCTATGTGTTGATAGGACTTGAGGTACAAAAGTTAGCAGATAGGTTCCACTTGAGAAAGTGAGCGTGATTTCCTCTAGTGTAGAGGAAATATGTGAGTGATGGGGACTTGATGCTCAGTTACCAGGCATAATCTTGGCTCTTCTCTTAGCCAAGGCAGTGCGGAGTTCATTGTCAAAGAGATCAGGTGAATCAGTCGCAAGGGCAGTTGTGGGTGCGGTGACTTTGGCAGGTGAGGACGAGACTAGCACCGACTCTTCAATGTTGGGAGACGGAATAGGGGTAGGGGTGTCTGTAGTGAAATAGTTGTAAACGTTGTATACCACGGCGGACGAAGCCGAGCCTGCCATAAATGCTCCAGCGAGTAAGAATGCCATTCTCCTTTGAGAGAAGAGAATAAAAGGAATAGGAAAAATCAATCGTGACACATATAGAGACCGAATGCCTCTTGGATAGTCCAAACTACAACTAAACACACTGGTATGAGTAGAATAAACCAGACCATTGATCTGATAACGGAGAGAGTTTAGGTATTCGACAATCAACAATTCCAACATTAACTATAACTCAGGCTCAGCTATTTACGACCAATTTGACTGAATTACACAATATTTTATGGAAACTGCTATAAAATGGCAATCGCAGGTGTGAAAGGAACAGGTAAGGGCAGACCTCCCAAAAAGGTACAACACGCTGTATTCATTAGGTTAGCTGAATATACACTCGACGACTACTGGAAGCAGATCTTGATGGATTGTAGTATTGCTAAGTTTCCAAGGTATGTCTCATACAAAGATGATTTGTTAGTCTATCGCAGAGGACGTTCCGCTTCATCAGTGGCTCTGTATCCCAATGACACTGGGGCAGTAGACTTCAAACGCATCATTGATTTCTTTAGGGGTATCGGTCTCTGTTCAGTGGTTGACAACGAGATTAACCAGCGACGTTTGGACGATCAGCAAAAGGTATTACAAGCCCAAAAGTATGAGGTATGGAAAGACGTCAAGAAACAGGCTCTAAAGGATGCGATGCTACAGAACTACATTAATGAGTTACATGAGAGCCTGAACTTGACAATGAAGGAGTACCAAGTGCTACAGTCTACTGTAAGCATAGCAGTCCTTTTCAAGTACGTCAATGCTTCAACTGTGGTTTTGAAGGATAACAAGATCTCTGAGGTGATAGGGCTATTAGTGATTGGAGAAGAGAGGGGTAGCCGAACCTTCTCCTTTCCTTACTCAATGACTGATAGTAGTAGCTCAAGTCCAGCTCAAAGCATTCGAGAGGATGTGGAGCCGGTAGATCAGACTAAGACACTAGGAGTGTTGTGGGTGAAGTATTTAGAGGATCTTAAGAAGAAGGGAGAGTGGTATAAGAGCTTGCCTGATCTGTGAATGTTACTCTATTGGCTAGAGTAATTATGCGAGTCGAGACTTCAGGGATGTAAAGGTGGCTTGTATGTCTGTTAGATTGTAGTAGAGGTGATTATCGGTTAACTCGTTTACTAGAGTTCGTAACTCTATCAAGTGATCACGGCATTCATTGATCCGATACAGCCTGTCACTAGCTACATCCATAGATTTGGAGAGAAAATGATACCGTCCATCGTCAGTGATGATGCGGATGGCATGAGTTCCTTCCTTAAGATGGACGATACGACTACTGTAGGCTTGTGAGAAGACTTTATCACCAGCTATCCGTGTTAGGACGGCTTCATAGGTTCTCAATACCTGCTTCGGTGGTGATCGCAGTTGAAGCGAGAGTACCTCATCGGGGGTTTCAGTGAGCCGTGAGGGACAGAGTTGGAAGAGATTACAGAGCGAGGTGGTCAGGTATTGTATCATTCTTTCCTCTAGCATGTGAGAGGAAAGAGAATATCATTTTATAGGTCAGTAACATAGGGGGTATGTACTTCCCCAGTCTCCAAGATAATCTTTAGACGCCGTCCGATCTGGGTGATATGAACTATGTTAGACTCATATGCTACTAGCCGATAGACACGCTCATGAAGTCCGCCACTTGAAAGGATGTTGTTATGACCACTTACCGTCCATGCTTCATAAAGTGTATCTTTAACCAGTAGTTCCAAAACTTCATCTTCTTCAACCTTTAAGATGTCAGAGAAGTGGTTGAAGTGTTTCAGGTACAGAGTACCACTAAGATATTGTAGCATTCCTTCCTCTATCAAGATAGAGGAACCGAACATTCAGTTTATATTACCTTAATAAGATAGCAGTTGTCTCTTTTATTCCTGCTAGATCAGTGAGAAGATCACTTTCCTTTAACTCTTCTAACACCACAGAGGCCTCGTTTAATCTTCCATCAATGTTAGTTAATTCTTCACCTAAAAAGTAATACCATCCATCTTCAGTGATAACACGTAAGGTGTATTTACCTCTTTCAAGATGGACTATATTATGGAGATAGGTTAAGGTATAACTTGATTGAGTAGGAGGGTTGTGATGTAGTAGGGTACTACTACAAATGAGATGATTACCTGAGACAGTAAAGGTTTGGATTCCGAGAATGGTAGTGATCTCTAGGGATAGCACCTGATCTTCTTTAAAATTAGGACGAGATGGGAATGAAGGTATATGAGGGATGAGTGAATTGTAGAAGGAATGATTGAGATATTGGATCATTTATGATGGTAGTTTTTAACCTGTAAACGCCAGTGAAAACTTGATCATAGATCTCATCTCTATCTACCCAAAGCGGATAATCTTACTCTACATTAGACTCTAATGTAGTACTTAACTCTTTCCACCACTCATAGGCTTAACTGCTCCTCCAGCCACTGCTCCTCCTTTAACACTAGGAGTAAGTGTAAATGACTTAGTGCCTGCTCCCGCCCCACCTCCAGCCACCGCAACTCCTCCTTTCTTCTTTTTCATCCACCACCACACCCCACCTCCAACCAACACCGCTAACACTACAACCACCCCTGCGATCAACTTGTAGTTTCGGGCGTTTGGATCGACCACTTCCTTGGTACTAGTCGCTCCTCCAGCCACTGTAGTTACCCCATTCAATAGAGCATTGAAGGTATTTGACGCTTCCTCCTTGCTTGTCATTTTACTTGTTTTCAGCGTGTTTAAATTATTACCGCATACAAATGACCACTCCGGCTGTTACAACACCAGACACAATCGCCACCACCACGCAATCCATCATAGCTGAAATGAAAGCCCGTTACGCCTCAGCCGAGGCTAGTAATCAAGTCCCCTCTATGTTAGAATTAGTAGCTCTGGGGGTTCAGATGGTGGATCAACGACCTCAGTCTCCTCCTTTGACCGGTATTCAGAAGATGGAAATCGTCAAACAGGCAGTGGCAGGGATTATCGATATCCTTCCGATCCCAGCATTATCCAAGGCACAACTACAGGCTGGTCTCTTCTTAGTTGAAAATGTGGCAGAGGTGGCTCTGTCACTCTTGAAGGCTAATGCGATGTTAGCTACTGAAGTGGAGACTGCGATTAAGGGGTGTATGCCGTCCTGGTGCTGTGGTGATAGTAGCACCGGCACTCCCGTCGTCACAGCCACTACCACTAAGCCTCTTAACATCCCCTTCCCACTCATCAACTGAACGGGAGTACCAGTTTCATCTCACTAGAGATGAACCAAACCATCATATAAAAATACTTGTTGTAACTCCTAAAGAGATGAAACGAGGGCAGATCCGGTTAAACCTTCCATCTCAGCCAACGTGTAATAAGGTAAATGGAGTCGCCTTAATGAAACAAGGAGGTTTTAACTTCAACAATCCTAAGATCTCGCCACCAGGACGAGGCCGTGTCAGGGGGCCATTGGAAACGAAAGAACAGGTTCCCACTATCCGCAGTCAACTGGATCCGGATGCCGATACAATGATCGGCTCTAATGTGATTGAGGATGTCACATTTAGACATGTTAACGGCGGATCTCGGGTTCTTCAACCGAGTCAACGGTTTGAGGATATTACACTCAGACACAACATTGATGACAATGATAGGAAAGGCCGTCTCACCTATACTCAACCTCTTAACGGAGAGCTGACTGTAAATGACACCGGAACTCGTACCACTCCTATCAACCTAAGAACTACTACTCCGGCTACATCTCTCACAGCCGAGACTAATACACCAGAGTTAAGTTTGGCTGACATCATCGCTCGAGTTCAGAAGCGTGATTCGTTAGTGTTTACTCAAGGTCTATCTGCTACCAGTAGTTTTATGACACCTGTAGAAGTCAAGGCTCCAGATGTGTCTCCCACTATGTTTCTACCACAACGACCTACTCAAGGACGTAATACGAGTGAGGTGGTAGCACCTTCAGAGGTATACACTCCCGCTCCTCAACTAGCTAATAAGCGTCCCATCTTATCACATGAAACCCAGGGGAGTGAGACAGCAGTACCTCCAGAAGCATACACCTCTACTCCTCAAATAACCATTAAGCGAACCATTAACCACCGTCCTATGCTCAACATGTCTAACAATCCTACCTACTCAGTTCAAGATGAAGACAGCGATCGTCCTCCTCCAGTTGCCTCTCAGGATCGACATCGATACCTCTCAACTACTACTCCTGCTACAACTCAAGTACAAGTACAAGAAGAAGAGATACCACGTGGGGTAGAGGAAGCTCTGTCAAGGTTAAGAAATCTAAAGGCACAAGAGTCAGCGGGGGTTAGTGTTACTGGGAGACAAGAGTCGCATGTGAGTACACCACCTGTACAACGATTACCTCATGTGTTGACAGTCTCTAGTAGCGGTGCCGTGGTGCCGATGGTTGAAGTACCACACAGCGGTAGCAGTAGCAGTAGTGGAGGTACTAAAAAGAAACACCATAAGAAGAGGGATAGTCAGAGTCGACCTGACATGAGAGAGGAGTACTCTCATTTACCCCCAAGGCACATCAGTCGCAAAGAGGTTCTACCTGTCTTGATTCAGAGTCAAAGGAGAATTACCGAGAGTAGGGATGAGTATGATAGGGATATAAGACCCACCGAATACACCCCAAGACGAGTACCTCTATTACAGGGTTCAATGAAACGAGAGATCGGATCCATTCTTGAAGAGGCAATGGGAGAGCTATACCCTTCAACTTCCAGTAAAAGGGATTTCATACAAGTAAAGCCTCAAGTCTTCGAGCCTGAGTATCCACTTATAAGTACTACAGAGAGGCAACTTCCTTCTCTATATTCTGGTAGGAGTATTAGTGAAATGAGAGAAAGTGGTTCGTTAGAGATGGAGAGTAGTGCTGATCGGGAGGAGGCTGAGGTACAGTTGAAACGACTTCAGAGAGATAATTACCGAAGAGCTTTGATGACAGGGGTTGAGATAACTGGAATCGATGAGACTCGTTCTCAGACGAGTAGAAAGGCACCACCATCTCTCTCCAACTTACCGCTTCAGTCTCAACCTGAACATAACTCTGACAGTATGAGAGAAGTAGAGTACCAACCTACTCGGGGAAGACCCATAGCCCCCGTATCAACCATAACTACTAACCTCTCAGCTGAGGAAATGTCTCATTCATCGCCCCAGTTGAAGTTAGCTCCATTGCTAGTACATCAACAGCCACGACCTCAGTACAGTTTTACTCCGGTTGATACCACTCCTCGTACCATTACTACTCTTCTTCCTGCTCCTATTAAACTTAACTCCACCACGCAACCTCACCTAATAATGGATGACTCAGCACCTCTATCAAGTTACGAGCTATACCGACGCCAAGTAATGGCTCGCTCTGATAGCTCAGGTCATAACCTTCAAAGGGATGATACGCTAGTTGCGTCTGATGTCACTCTTAAAGATATGTACCGCCAACCTAGTATTAGAAGCATTGAGCCCGAGTTAAGGGGTGGAGAAGATGAGATGCCAAAGCAGGTTCCTACCTTCCGTCGTCAAGTGGCAGTCCAGTCCCACAACTCCGATCATAACCTACACCAACCTAAAAGCGAAGATGAGATGGTAACTCCGGTTCATACCTTCCGTCGTCAAGTGGCAGTCCAGTCCAACAACTCAGATCATAACCTTCACCAACCTGATATTGCTACTTCTACTTATGCGTCCGCTTCATCTGTTAACTTTAAAGATACCTACCGTCGCCCCATCCTCACTCGAGGTGCCGAACATGAAGTTCAAGTCCAAGTTGAGACGCCTCGGACTCCTACAGTTTTCCGTCTCGCTACACCAGTAAAGTTAGACATTGAAAGTGGAGAGGAGAGGAAGCCAGACCCATACCAGCGTGAGGATGAAAGACGCAGACTTCAAGCTTCACTCCCAAGTCCCATCAGACGACCTCCACCTACACCAGTAAGTATCGGAGCCGGAGAAGAGCATGAGCTTATCCAACGTAATCATCAAGTAAGTATAGGTGGAAGATACTCTTAAGAATTAAAGATATATCCTAAATGGATTACCTCTATCTCTATCTTCCGATGCTTGAGTCATTGTCTCTCAAAGACTGGGAGGAAGTAGAGGCTGAAATCCCCAGCTTTGACTCTACCAGTCAAGTCCAACTCACTCCTGAGATAACTGTATATCAATGGCTACAACCACCAATTCTTCCCTATCAACTGTATCATTATCGAGAGATAAAGAAAGGGTTAGAGGTGTATGTGGAGGATAGAAAGTATCTCTTTATGATTAGCCGAGGTGGGAGGATGGATGCTGAGGTGAGAGAGTTCTTGGGGTCGTTGTGACATGTGTTGAAGAAGTTTGATTGATTGATTGATATATTGTATTTTCTTAGCAATAAAGATGTCTTCCGTGACGCAATCATTCAAAGCCAAACACACCCTTGAAGAGCGTAAGAAGGAGGCCTCACGGATTCGCCTCAAGTACCCTGACCGAGTCCCTATCATTGTTCAGAAAGCTATTGGAGCCGATATTCCAGACCTTGATAAGGTCAAGTACCTATGTCCCATGGACTTGACAATGGGACAATTTCTATATGTGATTCGTAAGAGAGTTAAGCTTCCAGAGGATCAGGCTATTTTCTTGTTCGTTAATAACCAGCTAGTCAAGGCTATTGATCTACTATCTCATGTCTACAAGACCCAAGCTGATGACGATGGGTTCTTGTATGTGACCTACCAAGGAGAGGCGACTTTCGGAGGGCAGTAAAGGGATTTCTACTCTATGAGTAGAAAGATTAGGTGAGGTTGTTTGAAGTCTAGGAAGGGAGCGACTTTCGTATACCAGTAGTAGTCGGTTATAACTGGTTTGGATCCATCTTCCAATAGGGCTTCCACGTTATAACCAACGGCTCTCAATGAGACAATCCTACGTGACATGTAGACCACATTTGTTCCAAACGCATTAGAGAGTTTAATCGTCTTCCCTGACATAGTGTATGTGACACGTCCAACATAAAGCTCTGTCCGTGGCTTCGAGCCGACTGGAACAGACAAAGACAGCCGAGTGTAAAGATCACTGTAGAGAAACTGGAGCATTTTTCTTTCGTCTGAGTACTTAGACTCCTCGAGAACAATAACTTCATTTCAATGAAGTTTCAGATGAGGTAAGGTGCCAGACAGTGAGGGTGTTTGAAGTTAAATATTTGCTGGACTCCCTCAGACCAATAGGTCTCGGTTATATGTGGCAAGGTTCCATCTTCCAACAGTGCTTCCATTCTATCATCATCCTGTCTAATAGAGATGATCTTACATGGCATGGCATAGGTATACGAACCATCCAATCGAGTCTCTATGACGATCTTATCTTTGAAAGAGTAAGTCAACCAACCCATGTCAAGTGACTGCCGTGGTGTCGAGCCGACTGGAACAGCTAAAGACAACAGAGTGTAAAGATCACTGTAGAGAAACTGGAGCATTTTCTTCAGCTTGGAGTACTTAAACTCATCGAAACTAAAACTTCATTTCAATGAAGTTATGTAGGTAGTAAAGGGATTTCTACTCTATGAGTAGAAAGATTAGATGAGGTAGGGTGTCAGGCAGTGGGGTTGTTTGAAGTCCAGTAGTTGTGGGATGTTCATATACCAATAGGTGCCAGTTATAACTTGTACGAATCCAGTTTCCAACAGTACTTCCAGAATGTTATCATTGTCTCTTAGAGCGACAGTCTTACATGGCATGTAGTAGATATATGTACCACTCAAACGATACTCATTAACGACATCATCTGTAATAGAGTACGTTGACCAACCGATATCAAGTGACTGCCGTGGTGTTGATCCGACTGGAACAGATAAAGACAGCAGTGTGTAAAGATCACTGTAGAGAAACTGGAGCATTTTCTTCAGCGTGAGTATTACTTCCTCGAACCTAAAAACTTCATTTCAATGAAGTTTACCCATCACATCCGCTCGATTAATCTCCTCAAGTAAGCATAATCAGGCTTGGACTCAAACTTTAACGTCCTACAATAGCTGATATACTCAATGAACTGCATCGGAGCCTTACCACACAATACATCTAATGGAGTTGAGGCATGCTTTTCAAGTACCTTAGTCTTATCATTCTTCAATCCCTGCCATGGAAGTCTGCCATGAATAAAATACAATAACACCAATCCCACGCTTTCCACGTCATCCCTGCGACTTGGCTCATACCCCATATGGACGTTAAGACTCATGTACCTTTGAGTCCCAACGGGAGACCTACCTTCCCGATAGGGTATGTGTTCACTGGACGAGGTCTTCCATCTCTTACTTATACCTAAGTCTATCAAGTAAAGAGTCTTGGCGTGCTCTCCATGAGGAGAGCCATAGACAAAGTTGTCGGGCTTAATGTCTCGATGGAGTGTACCCTGAGAGTGGTAGTATTCTACTCTTGAGATCATCTGCGTTCCGATGTACTTGATCTGTGCCAATGTGAAGACTCGACCCAGCTTGTTGTATTGGGTCTCCAAATCATCACCCAGTAACTCCATAACCATCAAATGGACTTTACTATTTTTGGCAATGGTATAGACCTGAGGCACGCCAATAGCAGGAGGGATCCTAGTATAGACCTCGTACTCATATTGAAGCTGTGGAACCTTACAATTCCTCTCTTCAACCTTGATGGCTACTCTTTCATTACTCTCGCTGTTAGCACCAAGATATACTGTACCAAAAGAGCCCTGACCGATCTTGTGAGAGACTCGATACTTAGAGGTGACGGAGTTAGTCTTGACTCCAGGGATAACTGTAGCGGTAGAGGGATGAATGATTAAGGCAGGCCAATGGTTTGAGAGAATAGGAAGAATGGTAGTTGGTAGTTGAATGGGCGGTGGGAGTCGAGGGGCAATGGCGGTCACCGCCTTCAAACCAATACAGTCTCCGCACTTCTTGACATCTAACTTATGTTCGCACCTTAACTCCTCACCGTCCCACCATCTAACATATTTGGCAGTCTGATAGAAAGTACCAGCTACACGATCCTTCTTAAGTCGAGGAAGAGGAGTTGCCATTTGTTAAAAGAGAGAGAATAAGAAAATGCTTTCAGATGATACTTAATGGAATCATGCGGATCGTCCACTTCATTACTATTCTCATAACCGTTATGAGAATGGTGAAACAAGTAAGAACCAGAATACAAGAGAGTAGTAAGTTGTTAGAGATAGAGCGTCATGTCAGGTTCTCACACTCAGCTCTCACTACTTTAACTCCCTAACACATCAAACGAGCAGTTCTGAAGCCAATAGGTGATGACAATCAAAGTGGTACTAGCACAACAGCAAGGAATAACCAAGTCAGGTTGATTCTCTACTTCTAACAACCTCAATCTCTCCTCCTCTTCTTCTGCCGTAAGAATCTGGTTATAGGAACACCGATAATATCGGAGTAACCGGTCGATGAGCATTGTTTTTGAGCCATTGAAGGGTAGACCTTCAATGGCACAGGCTTCTGCTAGAGTGTTAATGGAGAAAGATCGTAATTTCCTTACATCACAGTCATAAGCGGAAAAACGGACTTGATCGGCGGGAGACTCCATTTAGGATGAAACATAACAATATATTGTATAGAAAATGGTCGCCAAGGGATTGTGATAGTCGCAGGAGCCAGTTGAGAGTTATAAACTAGAGTTTATGATCGCAGTTGCTGACATTCTCACCTCTTTTGCTGGTAACTCTTCTTGTACCAAGTACTATCCTGTATGGGATCTTTGAGGAACGTCCGAGTCTGTCTATTCTCTAGCTAGTAGAGAATTTAGTTCTTCTTCTGAAACCAACCACCGCCCCGAGCTAGTTTGCGTTCAGCCTTGGCCTGCTTCTCTTCGGCCTTAGCCTCGGCCTTAGCCTCTCGTTTAAGGGTACGAGTGCGGATCTTCATCTCACGAGCTGCCAATTGAGTGGTTGTTCCGGTCGTTCCAGTTGTTCCAGTAGCGATAGCTTGAGCTGTGACAGCTTCAGCGTTAACCTTGGCATTAGTCGTTGTAACATGAGCAAAGAGACCAGCCAAGGGGATCAGTACAGTCGGAGTAAAGATGGTCGAGATAATATCAAGTAAATGGTTAGGCCAGGTTTCAGTACATGCGGGGGTAGAAGTAGTAGTGCTCATTTTAAGCGAAAGAATAACATTTTGTGATTTTTCATAAACCTAACTCGGCGTCGGATACATCGAAGTTGTCGGTATACTCTATACTTTCAAGTGTAGCAATCCTAGTTCGAATGAGAGTTGGAAGAGAGATAGGTGGTAGCATCGAGTCTAAGTATTCTAGGACGGCAGTTAACTGAGCATCGGTTAATTCTTCTAATGGTTCTAATTCTCCTCCCATTACACGAGCTGTGAAATCAACCCTTCCAGGATCAGTACTGGAATCACCTAATAACTCACTATAGTATGTGAGAAGAGTGGCAAGTCGGGCATTGTGAGGTATAGGAAGGTTATAAACCTCATGAGGATGAATGTAGGTATAGACTTCTGCCAGGATTTTAGAGCGAGCTTGGTCATTACTGTAGCTAGGAAGAATAGGGACACCTAGTATTTCTCCTATTCTATTGAGTTGAAACCTTAATAAGGTGTTAAGATCGATTGTTTTGTTTAAGATGTCGTCGACAACTGTCATTTAGGAGAAGAACTTTAATTGATATTTTCGACTTCGAGAGGCGGGAGGAGTACAGACTCACGGGACACTGTTAGTTTTCGTCATGTCGTGTATCGCTCAACTCAGAACCACTCATCTGGCCTGTAACCGTAAGGTTGATGGGGTGTATGGGGCTTATTGTGGAATGCACAAGAGTGTCTATTTTGAGGGAGAGATGAAGCGTGTGAAGCAGGTATCTCGAAATCGTGAGATGGCTCTCAGGCCTCATGAGACCGAAGATGAGCGTGAGAAGAGGGAAGAAGGCGAGAGCCGGTTTGCTCTCTTCTCACGGGAGCTTGACGAGCTTCTTAAAGATGGGTTTTTTGTTGGAGTGGCACGCAAGGCTGAAGTGGTACGCAAGGCTGAAGTGGCACGCAAGGCTGAAGTGGCACGCAAGGCTGAAGTGGCACGCAAGGCTGAAGTGGCACGCAAGGCTGAAGTGGCTACTCCTCTTGTGGTCGATACCCCAATGGACATCTCCCAGATCCTCGCCGACGCTTCAAGACACTCCCAGCAGATCCAGACTCTGGAGAGGCAAATCAAGCAACTACAGCAAGTCGCAACAGAGGGAATCAAGGCTATCAACAAGCTTCAGACTCAGGTGGATACTCAAGCCACTACCCAAACGGGAGTTCTCACCGCCTTCAGATCACGTCAGTCCATCAGAAGTGTCTGCTGGATCACCATCAGCAATCAGAGACATCAGAAGTTGCTGGGTGATAACAGAGAGAAGAGCCAGGTGGCTTTGGTGAAGGCTCGTCAGAGGTTGCTACTGGCGTGATTTGTTTCTCAAGTAAGAGTTGTATGAAGTTTCATACCCTACACCGTGTAGGGTATTTGGTAGTGACACAAAGATGTAATTACTTTACATACTGATTGCCACCTAACCCCTTCAAACCCCAAAAATACCACCGTTTCATCATCTATATACCCTACAACTGTAGGGTAATTACATTATCCATAACGAAGTTTTCACACCTTTTCACACCTCTTCTCTCATATCACTCTCACCTTCCCATTAAACAATCTCACTCTAAACCTAAATCCCTTAACCCCTTTCCCTTCCTCTAATCCCATCTTCACCTCTTCTAGTAACCTTAAAGCAATACTCTCGCCTAACATCATACCACCCTCATTATCCGCATGATAATGAACCCCTCCAGCACACCTAGCATGTCCGATGTTATAACCTAACTTATTAAGCTCATGACCTAACAACAACCCTGTCTCATCTTCTAATCTCACCAACTCACTTCCATCTCTCGAAGCCACAACTGGATTACTTAGCACATAGTCCCACTTTGTCAACGCCTTCAAAATAGTAACACAGGCACCAGCAATGGTGCTATGACCCGCTGGATAGGATGGGTGCTGGGGACATCCTTCTGGAAAGGCCTGTGCCAGTAGGACATTTCCCTGTTTCTCATATGTTAGTTTCAACAAAGATGAAGTAAGTAGTTCTTTTCGGGGCTGACCTACATACTCAGCTACTCTTTTCGAGTACAATCGATCCACCTCACAAGCCATCTCTTCAGGTCTTAACATGCGATGTACCAGCCACTTGTGGTACCAAGCCGATTTTAAGGCTAGGCATGAGACTTTATTAAGTAGATCTAAGGTGAATGGGACGTTGAAAGCCAGAAAGCCGTTATAGGGTTTGTCAGCATATGGATTAATCATTGCCAAAGGATGAGTCTTGGCTAGATACAGTGTAGTGTCATGATAGGCCTGCGTCGGGAAATCTTGATAGCCATAGGACGCTAAGTCTCTTAAAGTACTAATATAACGAGGAGTAGTTTGAAACAGAGAAGTGGGTTTGTCGATGCGATTGCTATGAACTCTGTCATAACTCTCTTGTGTCAGCATATACTCGACTCTTGGTACTAAAGGAGTATACTTCTGTTGTAAGAGTAACTGTGAGATAAATGACCCTGGACTCTCGGAGTGGTAGAGAGCCTGAGGGGTAGTGTGATGATGATCGGCTAACATTCGAACGATAGGGTTAGTGGGATAGTCTTGAAATGGTACATCCCGAACCAGAGCCATACCATACAACTGTTCCATATCTCTGACCATTTCAAGACTATCCAGAGCAGGTGGTCCCCTGCCAATAGGCCAACAGCTGGCTTCTGGACCACTCATCTCTTGATAGTAGACTCCTAAGGGATCAGCTAAACCACTAGCAATTCCCTGAAGTGCTGAGAAATCTCGAGTGTGTAAAGCCTTGTGATAAGTGAGGTAGTGGTCAGCTGACACCTGCCCGTCAACTGTGGGTAGTCCCTTCCTAAAACTACCAATAAATCCCTGTGATTGATATCGTTGCTCATGACCGACCAAATCATCTTGACCTTGGGAGCGAGCGTCATAGAGATTGGCTTTGAACCTTGCTAAGTGTACCTTCAGTGAGCGACCGAACATTTATAAACATAATATAATGTTTAGTAAAGAATGACCTCATCGTACCTCATCTCCCATATCCCCATCCGCAAGATACCAGCAGTCGACGAGATACTTTCACTGTCAGATGATAAGATAATAGAGATAGGCTCGTGGCTGGGTATTACCATCACAATGGATGAGTTTGAAGAGAATAGCTTAGACGAGTCACCTTCTACAGTGAAGTACGCCGTCTCAAAGCTAATACCCTTTAACTATGAAGGCTATATTAACACTGACCCTGACTCGATTAATCGAGTGGCACGCATCCTTGCTAATCTTGCTGTCTATGTTAGCGACTTGACAGTGACTGGTGAAACTCACTTGAAGGTACGAGGCTATCGATCAGACGTAGGTGATTATTTGGACATACAGTTGAAAGGATTGTTATCAGGAGTGAGCTCGGCCAAGCCTGAATTAACCTTCTCCATTCTTACTACTAACATCGACTCATCTATCCAGAACGTGAAAACCGCTCTCAACGTCCTTGATCCAGAGTGGACAGGTGGCCTTCAGATTACTCGAACTACTAAACACCTTGAGTTTAAGGTGCTAGGAGCGACCACTACTAAACCCGAAGCTATCATCTCTTACAACACCACTCACCAAGGGTCGCATCAGGCTCTGACATTTAACGCTACCTCCCTACAGAAACCATCCTTTATCCTACCTTATCTTTCATCTCAACTCACTGACAACTTAGAGTCGGAGATAATGGATACCTTCTATGATTTGGATCTGGTAAGTGGCGGTGTCGGAGAGTATATCATCCAATACCGTAGTAGTGACATTGAGAACTTTGAAGTGTTTGACGAGACCATTGAGTTAGTCATGGATAAACTCTTATCGGATCAAGGGGAGTTAAGGTACTACTCTCCTGGTACCAATACGTTAGAGGGAATGTTTCAGGCTTTAGAGGATCTTATCCCCACCGGTGTCGGATTCGTCTCACCTTATGATCGGAGCCTCCAATTATACTACAATCGGATCCAGGGTTATGAAGGAGCCGATACAATGAATCAGCTACTACAACGACGGAACGCTTTCTTTGCCACCAAGCAGATATGGAGAACGTTCCAACAGAAGCTACTGTCAGCTACCAAACACCAGACCTTACATTATATTGCTAAGTACTTTAGTAGATTGAGATCTCCACTACAGATATGTGTGGAGGGGGAGATGATGACTGTCAGTGGTAATATCTTATCTTTGAATGATGCCATTGCTATATACATCCTGCTTATTAATGCTCAGCAGGCGTCGGTTGATCGTCAGTATAGTGTGCTACCTCAGCTGGAGGCTATGGAAATGGGTCTTACTGCTTCAGAGTTAGTACATGGATTGAGTGGTATGACTGTCTACAGTAGTCCCTGTGCCAGTGGTGTGAAGTGTTCGTTGGAAGTTAAAGAAGCTTCACATCGCCACATCATTACTCTACCAGCCACACTCGTTCCTTCTCATAAAAAATTATTAGAGTACTTAAGACAGAAAGACGAGGATGTCGATGTGGTGCGACTCTGTTACAGGGACAATGGTACTGAGTATGATATTTATAGCATCTATACTACTCTACACCTAGCCAGAGATGAGATCCTTGGTAATTTACAGAGCCCTTTTGAGGACATGAAGACGCCACCTGTGATTGAGAGTATTGCCAGTGCTGACTACCAATTCGATATTACATTGATAGGAGATTACTATCGATGTGACGTAGTGGCTTCTGGAAGCGATAAACCCAACCCTCGATTCACCTTACTCTGGATACCTAGCTGGGTGCTGTTAGATAGTCCTGACATGTTAGAGAGAGTAAGTTTAGCCTGGAGGCGAGGTCACCTGATAGCTCCCTTCTCATTAGAAGTTTATCGGTTGACACAAAAGTTATGGACACCAAATTGTATCCCAGCTGAACTGACACCTGTAGTTTGGGAGAAGCTGTCTTCAAGTCAAGTTTTAAGTCTTCTAAAGAAGGTGGTAACTTGTTAATGATTTGACCGTGTCTAGGTCACGTCCAAAAGTAAGTAAAAAATAGTGAAAAAGTTCTATTTCTCCGTACAAAAATGTCCAGCCAATCTTATTCTTCTTCAAGTCTTCCCAGATCTCGTGCGAGCCGTGCCAAGGCTGACCTACCCACTGTCGCCGGTGTTCAGGTTCAGATTGTTGCCGGCCGTGGAGTGCGTTGTCGCCAGAACGGTGGTTTCACTCGTTGCCCTGACGCCGTCTTCCTCGACCCTCGCTTCGCCGGTCACCAGGGAGCTAACAAGCCCAAAGCCCCCAAGTCTCCTCGTGAGATGGTGAACGGACAGATGGTTCAACACGTTGAAAAGCGTGGATACCGTTGCCGTGGTCCCAATGGAGGTCGCTTCGTTGCTTGCGACGAGGAGACCAAGCGTCAGCTCGCTGAGATGTACGGTGAGGCTGCCGTCTTTGGAAAGGCTAAGGCCATCAAGTCTCCCATGGAGCAGGTCAACGGAGTTACTGTCTTCTGGGTTCGCACCCGTGGATGGCGTTGCCGTGATGAGTTCGGAGGATTTGCTGCTTGCCCGGATGATGTCTTCGCCATCCTCCAGAACAAGCCTGCTCCTGCCGGACAGGAGGAGCTTTCCAGTCGTCTCGCCCCTGCTCAGGCTAAGGCTCGTGCTGCTGCCCGTAAGGCTGCCAAGGCTTCGGGATCGTCTGCTTCCGCTGCGTCGGCTCGCTCTCCTAGCCGTTCTCGCTCTCCTTCTCCGGCTCGTGCTGACCAGTCTGTGGGTCGTGCTTACCAGTCGGCGGGTCGTGCTTACCAGTCGGCGGCTCGTGCTTACCAGTCCTCTCCCAGTCCGGCTCGATCGATCGGACGCTCTAGCCAGTCTCCGGTTCGTGCTGCTCAGCAGTATGCTCCCTACTCTCAGCAGAGCCCTCGTTCTCCTAGCCGTGGAGGACAGGGACCCATGCGTCAGCCCGCCCAGCCTACCCGTCGCCTCGTTAACCGTCGTAACGTCGGATTCGCACAGTAAGTTATAACTTATCACACATCACTCCCCCATTTCTTCTTAATGAGAAGAAACCTATACCTCTTGGATACTCTCCATTAGAGCCATGGCGATTGAGGCCGTCACATCTCGATGTTCGAGTATCATCGTTAAGACCTGACCCAAAAAGAGTTTCATTGTTCTCTTAGGGAGAAAATAGATACTGGCTCTCATTAGACTCCTCGTAAGGTTTGGTACGTGAATATCCTGTAATCGCTGAAGTCCCTCCTCTGTAATGTAGTATTCGCTTAAAAGTGTAGAGAGTTGATGTATGACAGAGTGATGGATTTTCAATGGAGATGACATCACCTGTAGTGGAAGGTGTAAGGCTAGCATCTCATCGATCATCTCTGAGAAAGGATAAACCTCTAACGGCATTTTCTGATCCTTCATCATCTGTACCTTAGCCGTCAGCCTTGAGACTATCTCAGGTGTCAAACTTCTACCAGTCCAGGGATTCCGTTTCTTGTCAATGGTATCGACAAACTCATGTACCGTTAATACATAGAGACACTTATCCTCTAGTAGTGGAACACTATCAAAGACGCCATAGTCAAGAATGTTTTCCAGTAAGGTATTCTCATGGTTGGTAATGCTCGTTACCTCTTCACCAAACTCTACAGACGCCACTCCAATCCAATACTGTAGTAATGTCTCACGCATCTCCTCTATCAATGAATCTCGTCCCACCAAACATAGTCTTACAACCACTGACTCTAGTTCCTTCTCTATCTTTTGAGGAGAATGGAAGGGGTTGATGTGGAAGGCTCGAATTACGCTTGCCTGTGGTAGAGACTTTAGTCGTTGACTCAAGAGACGAAAGTAGAGGTTTGGATAGCACGAGATAAGATTATAGGAGGATGGGTACCGTTTGTACAACTCAGATAAGTCGATGGCAGTCGTGAGATAGTGAAGAATACTAGTAGCTTCTTTTTCTACCACTCCTTGTAAGGCTGGAAACCTCTTTTTTAGGGGTATGGGTATACCAAACTCACGATACTTGACTAATGCGTAACTACACACCTCAAGTCTCAAAGCCAGAGGTACTTTCTTTACCCATTCAAGACTGTAGTAGTCTATCACTAACTTATAATACTCTAATAGAGGTGGGATACTTACTTGAGCTAGGACTTGGTAGTTGCGGGTACAGAGGAGATGTCTAATTTCTTCAAGAGAAGGAAAGTCAGGAACATGGTTCTCCTGTGTGCCCAGGAGAAGATACTCAAGCTCCTTGTTTTGAGGTGCCACTTCTCGAGTACATGACGGATCCTTAGCGATAAATGACAAGAGAAAGGGTGGTATCTCCATTTGGGGATTAAGTTCGTTTTTCGTCGTTCTTCAAATCTTTAATGACACTCTACTAAATGAGTAGAACCATTCGGACTGGTGACTGGGTTCTAGTAGAGCCTCGTCCTGAAGACCGTAGCGGTGAGTGGTTCCGTCATCCTGCCATTGAGTGGGAGCGAGGTGATTACAGTCATACTCTCTATTGCTCCGACGCAATCCTTGACCAACTAACCTCTGAAGGATATCCAGTGATAAGGTATGATTTGGGAGGTTTTGAAGTGGATGGTCAAACAATCTACTTAGACATAGAGAGACATATTCCATATACTTTGAACCGTAGAGGCCACGTGACCCCTCTGTCATTGAGAACACTTCGTAGCTTTGTGGGAGATAACCATCTACGCTATATCGGTGATGATGGAGTGGAGTATGAGTACTGGTATGCTCCTGCGGATTACAGCTTCCTCTGTCTTAATCTTACCGACGCAGATCTAGAAGGAGTGGTTATGGACTGTACTGAAGTCTTACTCAGAGAGTTTAAGGTGAGTCTACCAGAGTTAAATGGACCCGATGGATTAGATGACGACGGAGTTGATGGGGATGAAGACGCTGTGGGAGCCTTGGAAGATGAGTTTAGTAATCCTATCCAAGTCTCATGGGGTGTAGATGTGACAGACTAAGTGATTAGGTAGTCATAAGCTCAAAGTATTGATTATAACGCTACAACACATCCACTGCTAATAAATGTTGAACGCTACTAGGTTTTTGGTGATTGACACTGAGACGACTGGAGTTGATCTGGTTAATGATAGGGTGGTGGAAGTGGCTGCGGTTTTAGTGGTGGGTGGTCGAATCGTGTCTGCCTTCACAAGCTACGTGAACCCTGAACGACCGATTCCGGCAGGAGCTTCATGTATCCATGGATTAGTGGATAAGGATGTGACCGATGCTCCTACCTGGCAAGAATTACTACCACGTCTTAATGTATTAGCCTCTGAAGCTGATGTGTTAGTAGCCCACAATGCTCCGTTTGATAGGGCTATGTTGCCGGGATTAGTGGAGATGCCGTGGTTGGATACCTTAAGATTGGCACAGCGAGACTTCCCTGACCTGGAGAGTCATAAGAACGGAGCCTTGCGGTACGCCTTGGATCTACACTGTCCTGAGGCTAATGGAATGCCTAGTCACCGAGCCTTGTCAGATGCTTATGTGACGGCTAGACTCTTGATGAGGTTGGTTAGAGACTATCCGATAGAGATGAGTGGAGTGGCTTTGGCACAGGAGGTACAGGCTCCACATGTATTGACTAAGAATGTGTGGTTTGGTAAGCATAGAGGATTAGGTTGGAGTGAGGTACCAAAGGATTACTTAAAGTGGATCTTTGGAAGTAGTGATTTTGACGAGGATGTTAAGCATACGGCACGTTACTGGTTTGATAAGTGAAGTGAAGTGATACATCATGATTATGATGTATGAAAGAAGAAGGTTTATCTAAGGCGACCTTTGAGATGAGAGGTGATTACTACTTGTAGGTAGGTGACTGCTTGTAAACTGTAAATAGCTATTATGACACTTCATTACCTGTTTCATAACTGTCATAAGAAAGAAGAAGAGTGGTGACAGGGCATTAGCTATCATGACACTTCATTACCATTCTCATAACTGTCATGAGAATAAAGAGATGTGGTGACAGGTGATTAGCTATCATGACACTTCATTACCATTCTCATAACTGTCATGAGAATAAAG
>Ga0172379_10003214_pt1 | contig 26596 bp, 25 predicted proteins | sample GrowelOW334metaG_FD_119756 | JGI IMG/M metagenome (GOLD analysis project Ga0172379, IMG submission 119756) | Groundwater microbial communities from an aquifer near a municipal landfill in Southern Ontario, Canada - Groundwater well OW334 metaG | ecosystem: Environmental > Aquatic > Deep...
CAGGAGTTGTGGTGCCGCTAACCGAAGCAAACATCGTAAGATCTTTCGCCGGCTGACTTTCAGTAGACCCCGCCCGGCTTGTCATAAAAACAGGAATGATCGTCACGCCCGTCACCGAATGGCCGAAGCCCGGAACAGAAACAATCCCGCTTCCTGTCGAAAAATTTTTTGTTGTGATCGTTTTTTTACCGAGCGGATCTTGCGCTACAGTGACCACCCTGAGCAGCTCTTTCGCGGGGAAGGAAAAAGACATTCTAAAATAATCTCCCTCTGCCTGGCCGTTAAAAAAATAATAATTAGCCGTCCACTCCTTAAAGCTATCCTTCAGTGTTGTCCCGCTCAACCCCCGCAACAAAACACTGAGCGTGGGAGTCAGGCGAAGTGACCTGAGATTATCGTTGCGGTATGCATATGCATCATTTATAGATGCATCGTTATATAAATTCGCAAGAGCCCAATCCATGAATAAACTTTCGAACGTCTCGTTATTTCCAAAAACCCGAAGCGCTTTTTCGATGCTCTCAACTCCGACAGCGTCCGCCTTCATTACTTCTTTAAGAAAATCCTGGCCAAATCTGCCACGCAGATATTCTCCGAACAACGCAACCGCAGAATAATCGGAATACTGATTCGACCATTCCAGCAAAGGTTCTGATTGATATTGAAAAAATTCCTGCGCTCTTTTTTCAAGATTGCTCCCTCTGAATGGGTTTTGATAACCCAGAACCGTTCCGGCATATTCCGAGCGCATTTCATTGGTCCAAACCTCCTCATCCTTGCCTAGCCGTCGCTCTTTTTGATTAAAAGTAATGAGGTGCTGGAATTCATGCGCCACAAAATCAAAAATGCGCGCATGATTGAAGAAATTTGCGTTGACATAAATGATCTCCCGCTCATTTGACGTTGGATTTTGTGCCTTTGTCGCCTCATCGCCATAATTGTAATATCCCGCCGCATTTTCCCTCAAGTTTCCCAGGGCAACGGTAATACGCGAATCTCCGTCTATTCCCGGGTTCCACACATCACCCCAATAAGTCGTCATTGTCGGATAAATATTCACATCAAACTCATGGGCGATCCTCTCAACGGCAAAATCAAACTCTTGTTGACGCTCGGACGAAAGTGAAGACCAAAAAGCCGCATCAACATACCAATATGCCCGTTCACTTGTTTTCTTAAAGATAAAATTCGCCTGTGTTCTGCCATCGCGGTCATAATCTTTTTCAACAAAAAAAGACCTCTGGCTTCCGATCGAATCAACGACAAGACTTCGAACCGCAGCTTTCGCGGAAAATACCCCAACAACACAAAAAAGCACCGCAAATACGAAAAACCCAAATCTTTTTTTATGTGTCATATAATAGAAATAAGGAACGGCACTTTGCCATCCTATGGCATAATACCACATTGTAAGAATGCCCACAAAGCAAAAAATGAACCGTGTCGAGGTTCACTCCAACACAACTGTCTTATGTGAGTGCTCGATCACGGTTCGCTTTCAGTATAGCACATCTGTCCCTGTTTATCCACTTCTTTGCTGTTTTATAATTATTTGAATCGTCTATAATGAAACAGGTATCTATGAACAGAAAAGTAAGAAAATCAATATTCATCGCATTTCTAGCCCTTTTTTGTCTTGCCGTCCCCCCTTTGGTTTATTACGCAATGGGGTATCGGTTCGATTTTAACCAAAAAAAAATAACGTTTGTCGGGGCAATATCGATCGATACCGCCCCCAAGGGAGCCACAGTGTTCCTCAACGGCGCCCCCGCCAAAGAATCCGCCAACTTGCTCTCATCTCAAATATTCATAAAAAATCTGATCCCCCAGTCCTACCAGATACGCGTGGAAAAAGAAGGCTACTGGCCATGGGAAAAAACTCTTGTTGTTCCGCCGCGAAATGTGACCAAAGCGGAGTTCATCACCTTTTTTAAAAAAGATCCGCCCATCGAATCGCTGGCAAAAGATATCCAAAGGATCGACTTTTCTCCCAGCTCCAATAAAATATTGTACCAAATTGAACAACCGGTGGTACAAGAATGCAACAAACTGAATGAGTGCAAAAGTAAACCAGCTCCAAAGAAAATTGGAGTTGCGTCATTTGACGGCTCCCAGATATCCGATTCGGCATTTTTTGATGTACCATTCCTGGAGCGCTATGATGTTTTGTCATGGAACAAGGACGAAAATGAGGTCCTGCTTGCGGACCCGGAAAATAACAAATTTTTTGCCGTAGAATTAAAACAAAAAAATATTGAGCGGCTGCCATCGGAAGTATTCTTCGGAAATGAACCCCTAAAAATAAATAACCCGCAGCTCAGTCCCGAGAATAACTCCTTATTCACCTTTTCATACAACCAAAAACTGTATGTATACGACAGAACAACACATAAGACCTCTTTGCTCGTCGAGAATATACTTTCACTTTCCCAATATAATAATTCCTATTATTACCTTAAGACAGACGGCATAGTATATAAAAACAACCAGACGTTCACGGAAGAATCAAGGGTCTACGACAAACCAATAACTTCTTTCAATCCGCTCTCCAATTACAGCATCCCTATATCAGGTTCGTCGCTTACCGGATCGGTCGTGATCGCGATCATTGAAAGAAACAACAATAAGTCGTTCTGGTATCTCGATAAAAATAGCGCATCACCGACATTAGTGGCCGATTCGGTTCAGGGAGCTCAATTTTCATGGGATCTAAAAAAGATACTGCTCAATTTTTCCGACAAAATCCTGGTATATTATATCGATACAGTTGAAGAACAACCGAGACATGACGCCGGAGAAAAAGAAGAGCTTTTTACATCCGACACCCCCATAAAGGATGCCCGATGGCTCACGCAACGTGAAAATTACGTTGTGGTTACCACAAAGAACTTTATTGACATGGTTGAGCTCGACGGAAGAGACAAAAGAAACATTGTAAGATTCCTTGTTTTAAACGATCTGAAAGATATTTTTTATTATAAGAACGAAAAAGCCATCTATGTGCTAGATGGCCCGGAATTGAAAAAAATACTGTTTGACTATTAAATCCTGCTCTACCTCTTTGACCATTGCGGAGACTTGCGCGCTTTTTTGAATCCAAATTTCCTTCTTTCTTTTGCGCGTGGGTCGCGGGTAAGATAGCCGCTTGCTCTTAGTGGTTTTCTTGATTGTTCGTCAAATTCCAAAAGTGCCCGCGCAACACCGTGCCGCACCGCTTCCGCCTGTCCGGCAAGACCGCCGCCGCTCACCTTGACCGAAAAATCAAAATCATTACTCTTCTTCATCAGCGCCAAGGGGGATAATATATTCTTTTGATGGTTGGCGTTCAAAAAATACTTCGCAAGGCTCATGCCGTTCACGACAAACTGGCTGCCGTCGCCTTTTTGCATCCTAACCCGTGCAATTGCCGTCTTTCTTCTGCCCACACTTTCCCAGTAGTGCGCCTTTACGGCTTTTGCGGGCTTCTCCGCCGATTCTTTGATTTTTGGTGTTCTTGCGATTGCCATAAATGAATGTATCAATCTTTAATAGTAAGACGCTTCAGCATTCTGCTTTTTAATCTGTTCTTCGGCAACATGCCCGAAATAGCGAGACGCAAAGCATTTGAGGGCTTCTTCTCCATTGACTCCTTCAGTGATACCGTTTTCAAATTCCCCAAATAGCCGCTGTGCCGATAATACTTCTTATCAAGAGCTTTATTGCCCGTAAAAGCGATCTTTGAAATATTCGTCACAAGAACACTGTCACCCACATCCGTATGTTTCTGGAAGCTGGGCTTGTGTTTCCCTTGCAACAACACAGAGATCTGAGTCGCAAGACGCCCCAGTATTTTTCCTGATGCATCTATTGTATGTAATTTGCGCTGAACATTTTTTTTCATACTTTCGATCTGATCATTTATACAAATTCTATGATAACAGACATGGCACCGTCGGTTCTCCTCTGCCCCTTGTTAACAATCCTCACATATCCTCCTTTCCGGTCCTGATACGATTTAGCTATCTCAAGTAATTTTTTTACAGTTTCCTCGGAAAGATCCTTCCGCAACAAGCGAACCGAAGCAATATCTCCCTTTTTTGCTTTTGTAACAGCCTTCTGCACCAAAGGAGATATCTCTTTTGCTCTTTCTCTTGTTGTGGTGATTTTTTTATGAGAAATAAGCGCTGTTATCAGGCTCTTCAAAAACGCCTTTCGAACGCTTGATTCTCTCCCAAATTTTCTTCCCTTTTTTAACTTCCTCATATCAGCGGTGATTAATACTTACTCTTCAGCAAGATGTCCGAGCCTTTGGAGCTCTTTTTTGATCTCTTTCAACCCCTTTTCCCCCAATCCTCTGAGCGTCTTTAATTCTTTGAATGGTTTTGCGACCAGGTCGTCGACATACATGATATTGCTTCTTTCAAGCGCATTGATGGTCCTTAAAGAAATATTCAGATCGCCGATCTTCGGTCTGTCATCCTTCTGTTCTCCCGCAACCGAGCTGATCTCAAGATGTTCCTTGACCTTTTCGGTATCCTCGCTTGTTGCAATATCCAACACCTCCGAGAACTGCCCGACAAGGATCTTTAACGCATCCACAAATGCCTCTTTCGGTGCAATAGATCCATCTGTTTCGATAAGCACTTTTAATTTATTAAAATCTGTCCTGTCCCCTACCCGCATATTTTCAACTTCAAAGTTCACTTTCTTCACTGGGGTAAAAATAGCATCCAACGCGATATTGCCGATCTCAAGTTTTTCCATTTTGCGAAGCTCCACCGGAATATAACCGAGCCCCTTTTCAACCTTCAGTTCGATCTCAAGTTCTGCCTTTTTGTCAGTAAGCGTCGCGATCAAAATGTCCGGGGTCACCAACTCAAGCTGGCTGGGGGTTTTGATCTCTTTGGAATATGCCTCTTTTTCTCCCGATACTTTCAGTGTTGCCTTCTGCTGTTCATCGCCGTGCAATTTGAAACGAACCTTCTTGAGATTAATAAGGATCTCAACAACATCCTCCTTCACACCTTTTATAGTGGAAAATTCATGATCAACTCCTTTTATTTTTATCTCCGTTATGGAGGCTCCGGGCAAAGAAGAAAGAAGCACGCGGCGCAATGCATTACCAAGAGTAACACCGTACCCGGGATATAAACTGTCTATTTCCACCAACTCCGTATTTGCATCGATCGTCTTAAACACTACGTTGCTTGCCCTAATAATGGAGGTTTGCATAGCGCAAAATTATTAATAGTTATTCAATTATCGCGAATAATATTCAACCACCAACGACATATTGAATGCCTTTGGAAGGTCTTCTTTTGCCGGAGAACTCACTACCCGTATCTCTTTCTTTCCGCCGTCATACACTACCCATGAAAGCGCCGGTGCTGCTTTAAGCCGAGCCTCGATATCCTTGAACAATCCATTCTCTTTTGACTGCTCCCGGACCGTAAGAATATCTCCTTTTTTCAATGAAATAGACGGCACGGAGATTTTTCTTCCATTCAGCATAAAATGCCCGTGGCTCACCATTTGTTGAGCTTTTTTTCTTGAATGGGCAAAACCCAGACGAAACACTACGTTATCCACTCTGCGCTCGAGCCTTTCCAATATCAGATTACCCGCATCGGCCTTATTACCGATCTCCTTGAAATATTTGCTCAGCTGTTTTTCTTTGAGCAAATAGGATATGCGAAGGTTCTGTTTCTCGCGCAATTGGGTGCCATATTCTGATTTCGGTCGTCCTCTTTTTTTGCCGTGCACGCCCGGTTTTGTTGCGTGTCTCACCATGGCGCACTTTTGCGAAAAACACCTGTCTCCACGTAAAAACAGTTTTTGCCCTGCGGCTCTGCAATTTTTACACTTTGCTGCGTTCATATCTTAAATAATTTATATTACACCCTTCTCACTTTAGGCGGCCGGCATCCGTTGTGCGGCACCGGAGTAAGATCTCTGATCATGTCGATAACAATACCGTTATTCATTAAAGCGCGGGCTGCAGCATCCCTTCCGCCGCCGATCCCTTTTACAAACAGATCAATGGTCCCAATGCCCATTTTTTTCATCTTCTGAGCGATCAATTCGGCTATTTTGCCCGCCGCATAGGGAGTCGACTTCTTTGATCCGCTAAATCCAACGCTGCCGGACGACGACCACCCCAGAACATTTCCCGTTTCATCGGTGAATGTAATAATCGTGTTGTTGTAGGTTGCCGCAACATACACCCTTCCTTTTCTGATAGCGCGCGATCCCTCCCGCGATTTCTCGGAGGCTTTTTTGATAGCATCAGAAACCTTGTCGGTCTCTTGAATAAGCTCGTCGCCTGTTTGGCTGATTATTTTCTTCTTTCCCATAATACGAATCTATAAAAATGATGGTGGTTATTTATCTATTATTTCGGAGCGGGTGCTGTTTTTCTTCCGCTTGCCGCCGTCTTTCTGACATTTCCTCTTCTGGTCCGCGAGTTCGTTTTTGTCCTTTGGCCCCGCACCGGAAGATTTTTTGAATGTCGTATTCCGCGATAACTGCCAATATCCTTCAGACGCTTGATGTTAAATTGCATCTGCCGAACCAACTCCCCTTCAACTTTATATTGCTTTTCGACAAGGGTGCGCAATTTATTCACATCATCGGCGCTCAGCTGTCCGGATTTCTTATTCGGATCGATCTTGGTCTCTTTGAGAATTTTATCCGCAGTCGCTCTTCCTATTCCTCTTATATAGGTAAGGGCGATAATGATTCTCTTTTGCTCTGGGATATTGATACCGGCGATACGTGGCATAATAAAAATTAAAAATTAAAAATTAACCCTGCCTCTGTTTATGTTTTGGGTTAGAACAAATGACATAAATACGCCTCTTGCGGCGTACAGTCTTACATTTTACACACCTTTTTTTTACGGACGCTCTTACTCGCATAATTGCTATTTAACTATACTTAACAAAACTAGTCAACGCCCTTTCAATAAAAGGCGCATTCATATACATCGCATTATATTACTTATTGAACCTTTGTACAATTCTTCCCTTTGTCTGGTCGTATTCGCTGAACTCTATCAACACCCTGTCTCCCGGCATAACGCGCACATGATACATTCTCATTTTCCCCGATAAATGCGCAAGCACATCGCTCTGATCCTCCACCATTACCACCTTGAAAGTAGTATTTGGTAATGCCTCCGTGACAACCCCCTCTTTTTTGATTGCTTCTTTTTTCATTCTTATCTATAAACCTTCCGAAAAGGTATCTTACTTTTTAGCATAATGCCATAGATTGTCAAGAAAATCATCCAAAAAAAGAGCTATTGGGCAATAGTTATATTGATCCTTGCTTTATCTTTTGGGATACTTTGCAACCATGATGGCGTTAATACGATCTTTGACTCTTCGATGCTTGGATTTTTATACAATACATCCTTTAATTCGTCAACGCTCTTTCCCGCGATCGCATCCTTTATAAGATCGACGTTTACCTTCTCCCTTGTTTCAATGTTTCCGACCAAAACCATTTGAAGCGACTTTGAAACAAAATCCGGCTTTACGTCGTTGAAATCAACGACCTGGTTCCCCCAGTTGATATCGATCTCTTTGTTTGTTTTCTTTTGCAGTAGATACTCGATAACTTTGTTTGCATCCTCAACTTTAAAGAGCACCGCTTCAAGCTTAAATTCTGCCGACGCGGTAAATTTGTCCGCTATGGTCCCCGCGATAGCCGAAGTGGAGAAATTGATAACAGTGGCTCTTTTTGCCGCGTCAAGCAATTTATAGCTTTCTCCGACAGAAGCAGTAAGGTCGATCTCGGCCGCTCCCGTTAAAGTATCGATGATGGTTTTTTTGGCTTTTTCAATATCTTCTTTCGTCACCACCTTTTTTTCTCCGCGAGCGCCGCCGGTCATAGCAGATTCGGACCGCGCGGTGAATGTCTCATATTTTGGCGTACCCTGAAAACCCGGAATAGTAAAATCCGTCGGAGCGATATTATATTCTTCACCGGGCTGGTCGGCTATAACACTCGCCTCAATGGTGCTGGGAACTATTTTGCCGTCCTCAACTTTCGCCCCCGGGACCGGAACCGTTTTGATAAGGCGGAAGGTTTTCCTCTCTTTTGACAAGAACCGTGTTGTTGCAACCAGCGTCTGCGGGGTTGAATTGAATGCGTTTGAAATAATGATGGTCCCCCGAGCCTTTTCCTCGACGATCTTAGTGCCCGACGCAGGGAAATCCCTCACATCATTTTTCGGTATTGAAACATATGCCGCGGGTATCTTTGATTCTTCCACCAGTACGCTTTCGATCGCCTGGGAACCCTCTATGCCGATCTTAAAATCAACGATCTCTTTTTTTGGCACAATATCTATCTGTACTTTTGAGAAAAGAAAATAAATGACCACCAAAAAAACCGCAAGCGCCGCACCGGAAAAAACCACCAGCGCAGTAGTAAGAGAGGATCTCTTTTTTCTGATGATCGGCTGGTGACCCTTCTTAAACGTGTCAAAAAAATCCTCCGAGCCCTCTTCCGCCGATTTTACCTGAGTAGATGCCGACACAAACTCATCTTCGTCCGAAGCCGATAAAACACCATGATCCATGGGTCTTTTCGGCTCTTCTTTTTCAAATGCCTGTTCTTCAACCTCTACGGCAGCAGACTGCTCCGTATGATCCTGGTCATCCTCATCCTGATCAAATGAAATGGCTTCAACGTTCTTAAATGACAAATCCCGCGCGTCATCGGCACGCACCTTTGCTTTGCGCGGCTCCATAATGTCCATCATTTTCACGCTTCTTTGAGGAGTATACGTCTGCGGTTCCTCAAGATGCTCTTCCCCAAAAAGCGGTATTTTTGCCGACACAGCAAGCTGTTCCGCCACCGCGCCGGAGTTAAGAATATAGATATCTTTTCCTGCCGCCTCGGATTCCCTTTTGAGAACTTTCAAATTCACCGCATTTTGGGCGATCTTTGACTTCTCCGGGAACACAAAGACCAGCCGCTGTTCCTCGCTTTCCAACAAATTCCTCACCAGCGCGGCAAGCTCTTCAAACTCTCCCACGTAGATCATTTTTTCGGTCTTCTTTGGTGGCATATTAGATCATTATATACGAATAATGCAGTTCTTCAAAATCCTTTACCCCTATTTTAATAAACGGCGCAAGCTCCGGCTTGTCCCATTTTCCCTGAGATTGGCAAGAAACCTCGCCGACGCACAATAAATGTTGTAATAAGCATTACTGTTCGTCTCATCCAGCTGCCCGCCGATAAAGGGAAAAGTTTTTTTTGTCTCAACCAGCTCCGGAGCCTCCCCGCCCTCAAAAAAAGAAAGGATGTCTTCGTCCTCAGCAACCAGCTTTTTAAAAAGATCTGTTTGAGACATTCCGCCGACGAACAGCATCTTTGCGGGAAGCTTGCTCAATTCTCCCATTTCCTCAAACATAATTGTCACACTGTTCTTCCAAAGCATTTTTTCGTTTGAAAGTATCGAATCGATATTCGCATAGGAATGCGCGCTCAACCCCGACTTCGCATACTGAAGGGCCACATGCTCCGCCTCGGTGAAGCCGATCTGCAGCTCTAAGGAGATCTTCTTGATAAAATTATTGAACCCAACATTGCAATAACACGCTTTAACGAATTTTCCGCTCTTTACCAGACAAGCTTGCGTGGTATATTCGCCGACATCCACAACAAGAAAACTGTCCTTTGAGAGCGACTCTCCGCCGAAGGAATGCACGAACTGCGCACAAAAAATATCGCTGAACAAAGAAACGCTATCAAAAGAAAGTTCATCGGTGATCTTTTTTATGATCTCGATGTTGGTCTGCGGGATATGCGTGGCGGCAATATTTACCGCAAGCTCCTTTCCTTCATATCCGACGGGGTCTTCAACCGCATATCCGTCAATGTGGAGTTCCTGTATTTGTATGTCCACTACTCTGGCATCGCTGTTTGACTCTTTAGAAACCTGTTTCTGAATTTCAAGATGCATATGCTGCAGAATATTTTGCAGCTCTCCCTGATCGATCTTTCCCTTCGATCTTTCCCGATATTCTTTCAAAGTAAAAGAATGCACGCCCACAAAAAGCTGATCACAGACCAAAATAAGATTTTTTGGGATATCCTCTTTTGTCGCCCCCCGAAGAGCGCTAAGCATCCGCAGTATATTCCCCCTCAATTCTTCATAAGAAAGAACCGTACGGTAGTCGTCAAAAAATGTTTCCCGCCGTTCTTTTTTACAGACCAGCACCTCGCCCTGAAACCCTCCATCCTTTTTGATATTCAGAATGCCTCCCTTTATATATCCCCCGCCCATATCCAACACTAAAAATCTATTCCTTGAGGAAGAAACCTGTTGCGAGCCAAACAAACCCGATAATAACTGCATCGTCATCCAACATTAATGAGTGTCTATTGTTATTATACAAAAAAATACCCCAACAAACGCAAAGAAAGTTGGGGAGAACAAAGCATTTATTTTGGGCTCAATACCGCCTTTATTCTGCGCACTCCGGCAGAAGACGCCTCCTCTTTGGTTATCTTAAATAACCCCAGTTCACCCGTACGAGTAACATGGGGACCGCCGCATATCTCTTTGCTGTAGATAATGCCGTTTTTTTGTGCAGTATACACCTTCACCTTTTCACCATATTTTGATTCAAATGCTCCCGCCGCACCCTGCTTTTTTGCCTCATCCACCGTCATCTCTTCAAAACCCATATCCGCGTCCGTCAGTATCGCTTCGTTCACCAGCCGCTCCACCTCCTTTATCTGCTCCGGCGTTATCTTTTCGGGATGAGACACATCAAAACGCAGACGTTCGGGGGTGATATTGCTCCCCTTTTGGGTGACATGCTCGCCTAGCACCTTGCGCAATGCCGCAAGCATCAAATGCGCCGCTGTGTGCAGTTTCTTTGTCTCATCTGAGGCATCCGCAAGCCCACCCTTGAACATTCCCGCGGAAGCGGTTTGAGAAAGCTCCTGATGTTTTTTGAACTCCCCCCAAAATCCCTCCTCATCAATTTTTATTCCATTTTCTTGGGCAAGTTCTTTAGTGATTTCAATTGGCAACGCATAGGTTTGGTATAGCTCAAAGACTTTTGCCCCTCTCAAAACAAAATTATTAAGTATATTGTCTGTTTCGTTTTTTATAAATTGTGAAATCTCTTCTGACTCTTTAATCTTGGCTGGTTGTTGGTTGTCTAAAATCATTAGAGAGTTTTTATAAAGATCGATATATTTTCTTTTGTAATCAAACAATTTTTGAAAATGCGAATAAACTAAATATTCTTTTGCCACCCACTCATCGTGCTTTGTGAGCAGACTTAAATTACCCGCAAAAGTGTTTCTGTCAATAAAATTTAGTTTTTCTTTCAATCTTTCTATATCTTCTTTGAATACTTTGATTTCAAAATTATACTTATCAAATACTTTTAACGCCAGTTCTAGAGCATGAGTAAACTTTTTCTCTTCTTCCACAAATTGTTTAAAAATTTTTGTGGAGTTCTTCTCGAGTTCCGAATAAACATCTTTAAAATCGCCAATCACAACTTCCGTAACATCTTTCGTCCATAATTCTTTTTTAATACCAAGCTCTTTACCATATCTCACCGCGCGGCGGATAAGCTTACGCACTACATATCCCTGGTCTTTGTTCGATGGCGCAACGCCTTTGTCGTCGCCCATGATAAAGGTAGCTGCTTTGAGATGGTCAGCAATGACGCGCATCGCTTTTTTTGTTTCGGGCGATTCGTCATATTTCTTCCCCGACAACCCCTCGATCTTTTTGATGATATTTTCAAAAAGGTCGGTCTTGTAGTTATCGTCAAGGCCATTCATCACCGCAAGCGTGCGCTCAAGCCCCATCCCGGTATCAACATTTTGTTTTGCGAGCTTTTCGAATTTCCCGTCGGCAGTTTTATTGAACTGCATGAATACATCGTTCCATATCTCCACCCAGGAGGGATGATCATCATTGAAGCTGTCAGGAACCTTTTTTGGATCCCCCACCCAATAGAATATCTCACTATCGGGTCCGCAAGGGCCGGTGACGCCCGCAGGCCCCCACCAGTTATTCTTCTTGGGAAGTTTTGCAATGCGTTTTTCCGAAACGCCAAGGCCGCGCCAAATATCAAATGCTTCCTGGTCAAACGGCGCATCTGCGTCGCCCTCAAATACCGAAACGGCCAAACAGTTCTTGTCGAGCCCGAGCCACTTTTTATCGGTCAGAAACTCCCAGCTCCACTCGATGGTCTCTTTTTTGAAATAATCCCCCAGCGACCAGTTGCCGAGCATCTCAAAAAAGGTATGGTGCGTGCTGTCACCCACTTCGTCAATATCATCGGTGCGGACGCACTTCTGGCAGTCAGCAAGGCGCGTACCTTCGGGGTGTTTCTCGCCCATCAAATACGGCACCAATGGATGCATGCCGGCGGTCGTGAAAAGCACCGTCGGATCATTCTCGGGAATAAGCGAAGCCGAGGGGATGATAGCGTGCCCCTTGGTCTTAAAAAAATCCAAAAAAAGTTGTCGCAGTTCTTGTGATGTCATATATCCAATATTTTGAAATAGTACCACACAGGCGCATTTTCGCAAGAATCTTTGATTAAGAAGCAAAAAAACAATATAATAAGGTCATTATGGAAAGCCCCATAAACAAAAAAAAGAAGATCATTTATCTTATTACCATCCTTGAAATAGGCGGCGCTCAGAAATATGTTCTTGATCTTGCCGAGTATATGCGGAAAAATAATAACTATTCCGTAATGGTAGCGGCGGGAGCATTCAACGGCGACCTTTTCGAGAAATTCGAGCAAGAAAATATCCCCTGCGTAACACTAAAATACCTGAAACGGAACATAAGTCCGCTGTGGGATATCATTGCTTTATTTGAGATAGTAAACCTTCTCAAAAAAGAGAAACCCGACATTGTCCACCTTAACAGCACAAAAATAAGCATCCTTGGTTCTCTGGCAGCAAAAATAGCAGGAATAAAAACAGTCATTTATACGGCGCATGGATGGGTATTTGGCGAAACAATATCCCCGTTTAAGAAAAAAATGTATTCTTTTGCGGAAAAACTGACCGCCCCCCTCAAAACCGCCATTATTGTACTCTCGAAAAAAGATGCCGAGCTTGCAAAGACGCACGGTATCGCACCAAAAAAGCAATTATCGATCATACCCAACGGCATTGATGTACACCTTGCGGTATTCCCGAAAAAAAAGGCTGCTGTAGAGCTTGCGCGCATTACCCGGTGTCCGTCGCTGTCTTCTGCTCACTTTATTATCGGCACTATCGCCAACTTTTATTTGAACAAAGGGGTGGATACGTTCATTGAGGCCATGAAAATACTGAAAGAGAAAAAAGTGGTCGAGCAACACAAGATCCTTTTTCTCATTATCGGCGACGGAGAAGGACGCGTGCATCTTGAAAAAATGATCCATGCCTACGATCTTCAGGGAGAATGCTGCATGCCCGGAAAGCTTGCGGACGCATCAAAATATATGAGTGTTTTTGATATATTCGTCATACCGTCAAGAAAAGAGGGGCTTCCGTTCGTACTGCTTGAGGCAGCAGCTGCGCATGTGCCCGTTATAGCAACCCGCGTGGGGGGAATCCCTGAGATGCTGCAGAACGAACGAAACGGCATTCTTATCGATCCGGAAAGTCCGGAAGAGCTTGCAACCGCCATTGAAAAACTTATCCCAAAACACGATCTTCAAAAAAAACTGTCCGGGGCGTTGCTGAACACTGTTTCACAAAAATATACTCAGGAAGCAATGGCAAGAGACACGGCTGCCTTGTACCGCGCAGTTTTATAAAGATCTCGGGTACAGAGCCTTGCAACCCGCCAATAGTGCGCTACACTGACCTCATTACAGACCTTGGAGGATAAACCATGCTCATTAAAAAAACTGAGGCTCCTGTATGGCAGGACCTATTTTTGTTCGTGCTTGATTCATTTTCCTTGACAGACAAAGAAACCCTGCAAAAAATATCTCCTCTCGCGCTTGCGGTAGCGCTGTATGTCACCTATTCCTTCGGAAAGCCCAAGGCCATGCGAGAGACCTATGGAAATGTTTTTCGCTCGGAAAATGCCGAACAAAACAGCGCTGCCGTGCAGTTTCTCACCGATATACATTTATACGAATTCCGTACGCTCTATTCGTTTTTTTATTGTCCGTGCTGTTCGCCCTGGAAAATGGATCTTGGTAAAGAAGCAAAAAAGCGCGTAAAAAAAGTAATTGCGCACAACAATGAGCTCCGCATAGAATGGGAGCTGTTCACGGAGCGGGTGAAGAAAAACTGTCTTAAATGCCAGCGTCGAATGGATAAAATATAAAACCCGGGGGTCAAACCCGGGATTTTTTATATTTGATCTTTCTCCTGTTCAAAAAATGCTTTCAAAAAATTCCCTGCCACGGGTATGGCCGTGGTGCTTCCTTCTCCGCCACCCTCGATCAAAACAGCCAAAGCAATGGTTGGATTTTCGTAAGGCGCGAACGCGACAAACCACGCATGAGTTTTTGTATTATTCGCAAATTGGGCGGTCCCTGTTTTCCCAGCGACCGCAAACGGAAGCGATGCAAGGGCACGGGCGCTTCCTGCTGTCACCGCCTGGCGCATACCTTCTCTGACAACAGTCATATTTTTCTCGGAGCTTGATATTTTTCGCGTAACTTTTTTATCAACCGTGTTCACCATATTACCGGCCTCATCAACGATCTTTGAAGCGATCCTTGGCGCATAGAGCGTTCCTCCGTTCGCCACAGCGCTAATGGCACTTGCTATTTGCAGCGGCGTTGCCAGTACATCCCCCTGCCCGATCGAGGCATGATAGGTATCGCCGATAAACCAATCTTGTCCGAATGTTTTTTGTTTCCACTCGACAGTCGGAAGCAATCCAGCATTTTCACCAAAAATATCTATGCCTGTTTTTGTCCCCAGCCCGAAATATCCCAAATAGCGGTCCATGGTCTCAATCCCAAGCCCGCGGATAGAACCGAACCCCCCGCCCACAATATAAAAATACACATCACAGGATTCTGCTATCGCCCGGCGTAAGTTGATGAATCCATGCGCTTTCCAGTCGTTGAACGTAAAGGGTTTTTGCGGATTATACACGTTTTGTATTACCAATGCGCCGCGCGTATCGTCTATTATGGTGTGCTCCGTTACCACCCCCTCTTCAAGCGCCGCAATAGAAATCAGCGGCTTTATGGTAGAGCCCGGCGGATATCGACCGGCGATAGCCCGGTTCAATGAAGGCTTTTTTTTATCAACAAACAGATTTTGAATTTCGCTCGTATTTGTGCGTGTTGAAAAAATATTATTATCGTATGATGGATAACTGGCCATCGCAATAATATTCCCATTATTAGGATCAAGGGCAACAAGCGAGGCCGCCATGCCGGTTCCCGCGCGATCCGCGGCTTCCTTTATCAGCCGATATGCACTCTCTTGTAATTCCCTGTGGACCGTTAAAACGATATTTTTTCCATTGACCGGAGCAGAAACCTCCCGAAACGGCTGCAATTCCCCTTTGGCATTGACCTGCTGCCGGATAAATCCTCGTTGTCCCCTAAGAACCGCGTCATAATACTGTTCTACCCCCGACTTTCCAAGTATATCGGAAAAAACCAGCGATGGATCCGCTTCCATCTCGGGCTCGCTGGCCCTTCCCACATATCCCAGTATATGCGCCAAAGGCTCTCCGGAAACATATTTTCTGCCGGTGCGGGAAACCAATTTTACTTCCGGCACCGTTTCCTGGTTTGTTTTAAAAAATATGATCTCTTCATTCGAAAGATGTTCTTTTATGATCACCGGCGTTTTCCCGCCGCCCATGATAGCGCGATCAAGCTGCAGCAATTCCTCGCTAGATAAAAGGACCGCCTTGCTGATCATATTTTTTGCCTGTTCCATTTGTTCCGGAGAAAGAGTCTTCTGCCCCGGCATCCACGCAAGATCAAAAGATTCGATATTGGAGATAAGGGGCGTCATGGCCTCATCATACACGATGCCCCGCACGGCAGGTGCGTACTCGATCCGTGCGCTTTGTGACTGCACCATTTTCTCAAACCGTGCCCCCTGGTTCTTCTGTAAAAAATATATTTTGCCTAAAAAAACAACAAAGATCAAAAGAGCCACATATGCCAATATGGATATCTTTCGCGAGTGTATTGGGAGCTCATATTTTGATCTTTCCAGGTGTTCATCGTCGGGAGCGTTCTGCTTCAATAAATTGGCATCAAGTAAAATTTCCTCCGGCTCTACGGAAGATTTCAGATTTCTTTGAACGCTGTAATTTCCTCTTTTTTTTCTCATAGAAATCGGGGTTTTCCCGGGCGTAAGTACTGAACGGCTGCATACACTACTGCGCAGATCAGCGCATTGAATACAAATGACCCCGCAGCACTGTATGCGCGGGCCGCAAAATATATGGGATTTCCTGACAGCATATCAGCAACGCCAATAACAAAAACGAACAGTAATTGGAGAAAACAAAGCAACACCAGGCCCAAAACCGCATTAAACCGCTTAATAATATTACTCTTCAACACCACCACCAAACTCATTGCAATAAATGCCCATATGATATAAAACCCGCTCCCTTGTTGAGTTGAATTTATCTCAAAAAAAAGTGCCGTGAACAGCACAGAATAAATAAAAACCGCTTGCCGAAAAAATAAAGCCCCCAATACGACAACAACGATCATCATTTGCGGATAAAATCCAAAGACCGGGACGAACGAAAAAAACGACACCTGCATCACGAACGCGCACAGCGCTATAATAATACCCCAAAACATTATGGATGAGATATTAATTCGAGTCTTTGATCGGTGATGATATAAGCCGACTGAATAGATGAGAACGAAACAAGAGGCACCACAGAAAATGATTTTGATGATATTTGATCATTTTGCGGCTGTAGCGGTTCCTTATGAACCCTTCCAACAAGCAGCCCGCGCGGATATTTTCCGTCTATCCCGGCGGTTATCAAAAGAGCATTATCCTCGATCTGCTGAATGTCTCCGGAAACCTCAAATTCCAGAGCTCCATTTTTAACACCTACAATGCCAGCCACCTCTTTATCGACTATTGCAGCGGAGATCTTGTTCCCCTCGCGCGCGAGAGCATACACCGCTGATGTTGCAGTATACGCTTTATGCACTTTTCCGAGCAATAGTCTGCCGTTCGCAACAACGATCATACCGTCGCTTATGCCATCTCTTGTTCCTTTATCGATGATATAATAATCGCCAAGAAGGTCCGGCGCATAGCCGATCACCCTTGCGCTTTCGAGCGCATATTCCTTCATCGATTGGGCCTGGGACTCCTTCATAACATAATCGGCTTCGCGCAGGGCATCTTCCAATGCGACATTCTCTGAAAGCATTTTCATATTTTCATTCTTCAGATATTCAACCTCTGCGATCATTTTTTCCTTTGATTCCAGCCACCGGAAGGGCATACGCGCGGCATCAATGACAGATGTCATAGCTCTTTGTGGATATACCAAAAAACCCGAGAATACATTTGCCATTGTTTCTTTTTCAAAAACAAAAAAAGCGGCAAGCGCCACAAGTATAATAAAAGAAAATGCAACTCTTTTCTTTTTTCCCCCCATAGTTGTGTGGTTACTCCGCTATATTTGATGACCCGATCTTTGAAAGCAGATCAATATCTTCAAGAATAATGCCTGTTCCCCTGGCAACAGCCGTGATAGGATCCTCCGTAATATGCACGGGCATTCTTGTTTCTTCGGATATCAATTTATGGATATTGCGCAGCATGCTTCCGCCTCCCGCGAGCACAATACCATTGGACATAATATCCGCAACGAGCTCCGGCGGCGTTTCTTCGATGGTCCCTTTTATCGCATTTACCAACGTCCTTAAAGAACCGCCCAGTGCTTCGCGTATCTCTTGAGAGCTCACTTTCATTTCCTTCGGCAATCCGGTGATAAGATCCCTTCCTCTCATGACCGTCTCAAGCTCCTGCTCCAGCGGCCACGCCGAGCCGGCCTGGATCTTTATATTCTCGGCGCTTTTTTCACCGAGCAAAAGTCGGTAGTTTTCTTTTGCAAAATTTATAATATCCTCGTTGAACCGGTTTCCCGCTATTTTCATTGTTTTCCCCACAACTATCCCGCCTAAAGATATCACGGCGATGTCCGCAGTACCGCCCCCGATATCCACAAGCATACTGCCAGTCGGATCCTGGATCGGAAGCCCCGCGCCCACAGCGGCCGCCATTGGCTCATCAACAAGAAAAACCTCTCGGGCACCCGCATTTTTTGCGGCATCTTCAACTGCGCGTTTTTCCACTTCCGTGATATTCCATGGGATCCCGATAACAACACGGGGTCTTGGCAAAAAGCTGTAGCGCTCACCGTGTACCTTATCGATAAAATATTTAAGCATTTGTTCCGTGGCCTCAAAGTCGGAAATAACACCATTCGTGAGCGGACAAACCGCATAAATATGATGGGGTGTTTTCCCGAGCATTTTTTTGGCTTCCTCGCCGATCGCAACTACCTGTCCGGTCTTTTGGTTGATAGAAACAACCGACGGCTCATTGATGACAATGCCCTTATTGCGAACATAAACAAGCGTATTGGCAGTGCCAAGATCAATACCCAGATCCTTTGAAAAATGTCCAAAAATTTTGTTGATCATAGTACCCTATGCATTCTCAAATACCACCCACACTATAGAGAATATACCGCCGTTTGGCAATATTCCCCTATTGTGCGCCAAATAACCGCACAATGTCATTGAATGTGATGATCACCATCAACGCGATCAGTAAAAAGAAACCAACCATATGAGCAGTGGCTTCTGAGGACGCTTTTATCCGCTTCCCCCCTCTGATCTTCTCTATCAGGATAAAAAGGGCTCTGCCGCCGTCAAGCGCCGGAAATGGCAGTGCGTTGATAACAGCGAGCGTTATAGACAATACGGCCGCAAAGTTCAAGATATAAGGAATCCCCAGCGGAATAACGTCTCTGGTCATCTGAGCAATCCGCACGGGACCCCCGATCTGTGCCTCTGTCGGCCTCCCATTGACCGCATTTGCGATATAATCCACAAAAGACATCACAAGTTCTTTTGTTACCGTGCCAAGATAGGAAAAACCGGCAACTATCGATCCCATGACCGAATAATGCACAATATTTGTTTCAACAAGGGCAACACCCATAACCCCCTCATTCTCAGGAGGATTCTCCCGCAGCATTACCGCCTTCTCCAGTGGATTCTTTCCTCTTTCCAAAACAAGAATGATCGTCTGGCCTTTATGCGCCTGCGTAAATGACTGGACATCCGTTGTGCGGCGGAATTGTTCGACAACGCCATTCTCCAAAATCCCCTTTATAACATCACCTCTTTTTATGCCCGCCGCCTCCGCCGGGGAGTCTTTCGATACATCGGCAATTTGAATACGTATTTCCTGCCCCGGAGTAATGGCGCTTTCATCAAGAGGATGCGGAACACCGATATAAAAAGCGAACGAAAGCAGGATCCCCGCAAGGATCATGTTCATACACACACCCGCAAAAGTGATGATGAGACGAATGTAGGCTTTTTGTGTGATAAAACTTCTCGGATCGTCATTTCCTTCCCCCTCTTCACCAAAGATCTTTACAAAGCCCCCGAGAAATAAGGCATTAAGAGAATAAGTTGTCTCGCCTTTTTTAAAGCTGGCAATGCGCGGCGGAAATCCAAGGCCGAATTCATCAACCCTGATCCCGAATAGCTTTGCAGTAATAAAATGCCCCCACTCGTGGGATATGATCAATACGATCAATATTGCAGCAAAAATTAGTGCAGTAATCATAAGTTCTTGAGTTCACTGTGGGATTATGCCTCCAGGATCTCTTTCTCTTTCTTTTCCAAGGTGTCTTTTATGTTTCCGTTATATTCATCGACAAGCGCCTGGATCTTTTCTTTTGCCTTGAATAATTCATCCTCAGAGATCGATCCGTTCTCGCCCGCTTCTTTGATATGCCGCAACGCATCCTCCCTTACTTTTCTCAAAGCGATCTTCGCCTCCTCGCACTTCTGTCCTGCAACTTTAAGAATATCCTTCCGGCGCTCCTCGCTTAATGGCGGCAGACTCAATTTAACCGTATCCTTATCAACGATGGGCTGCATGCCGATGCCTGACCGCGTGATGGCCCCGCACACCGCCTCTATCACATGCTTATCCCACGGCTGAATGATGATCAGATTGGGCGGAGATACGGTGATCGTCGCAAGATGCTTAAGCGGCATTTTTTGGCCGTACGAATCTATCTGAATGTCTTCCACTAGCTCGCTGCTGGGCCGGGAGCTTCGTAACGACTTCATTTCGGTTTTCAAAAATTCAACCGTTTTCTCAAACTTATCTTTTGTATCCCGGAAAACTTGTTGTATATTTTCTTCCATAAAAAAAATGATTAGTACCCTTTATATTACCTCCCATTGCTAAAAACGGCAACCACCTCCTGCGGGTTCGATTCCTGCACCCACAGATATTGGAATATCTTTTCGGAATCAAACACGTGATACACCGACCAGCTTTCCCCTGCATCCATTGACTTATAGATCTTGCTTCCCGCGCCAACATATAATATATGCGGCTGTTGCGGGTCCTGGGCAAACGACGAAACATTCACCAACTCCGTCTTGATTATCAGATTGAGCGGTTGCCAGTTCGCGCCCTCATCATACGAACGATAAACCTTATTCCCGCTGCCAATATAAAGAGTCGTGTCGAAATTCCTATCAATGGCAAAAAATGCGAGCCCCCCTCCTTTCCCGCCGGCGACAACCCCCTTGGTGTTAATATCCGTCCACGCACCGCCCTGGTCGGAGCTTTTGCGCACCGAACCGTCTATGCCGATCATAAAGAGATCGTTCTTTCTTGAAACAATAAGATCTTTTGCTCCGATCAAAAATTTTTCGGTATAGCGCCATGAACCACCCCCATCGTATGTTTTCAAAAATAAGCCGTTATTGGTCACAAGGTACACGATGGCGGTATCAAAAGCATCGCACCCAAGTCCATAAATACGCTCAGCGTCCGTTGCGGCAATATATACCTGATAGAAAGTCCTTCCGCCATCGGTGCTGCGCGCCACATACTGCTTGCCGTTCTGCAGAATAGACACATACATGATATCGGGATCTTTTCTGCTAATGGCAATCCTTTGTACGTCCGCATTATCCGCAACAAAATTATTTTCATCGTGCAAGTGATACCATAACGCCCCGCCGTTATCACTTTTGAATATCCCCGCGCCGAGCGAACCAATGAACAATACCGCCTCGTCTTTCGGATGTTTTTGGAGATCAAGAATACCCACCGTACCGATGCTTTTTTCTTTATCGGTCTCTTTTTCTTTTTCAAGCACGCCCAGAGACACCCATGTTTTTCCGCCGTCGGAAGAGCGCAGCATGCCGGATGTGCCCTTACTACCCCCGCCAAGAAGACCGGGAACCAACATAACCCCTACCGTGATCAAAACGGCTATAAAGATCACCAGCATTAATTGTGCGGCTATTTTCATAATTCCAAACTGTTGTTACTTGATGGATAACACAAATGCATCTAGGGCTAATTTCTTATTTACATTAGTATGTTTTAGGGCAAAGCGCAACTCGATCAGATACCGCAACACCATAACCACACGCCCGCTCTCTACCTCTATTTTTTCCCCCCGCGTTGTCCGATGCAAAAGATCACGAGCAGCCTCCACCCAGATGTCCAAAACAACATCCATCGATCCCTCATTCTTCGCAAATAAGCGCTCCATATGAGTATATTTTTCATCAAGCGGTTTTAATAAAAAATCGCACAGCTCCGTGATGGACTTTTCATATTCGCCCCCCGTCAAGGCATCTTTTGTGAATAGTAATGCGGGATGACGGATAAAATGTTCCTTTTGTTTTTTCATCTCGGCACTGCCATGATCATTGATGTACAATTCGATATCTTTTTTTGAGACAGGAGAAAATCGAATATGCTGTACGCGCGAAAGTATTGTCTTCGGGAAAAGATCTATTTGCGATGAGATCAATATCAATAAAGATCGCGCGGGAGGCTCTTCAAGTGTTTTTAAAAGCGCATTAAAACCCGGCGGCTCCATCTGATGGGCGTCATCAATAATAGCAACAGTATATTTACTGGTGTTATAAGGATTCATTTTGAGATTTCTCCGCAACTGCCGGATCTCATCAATCGAAATGATACCCCTTGCTGTTTCGTCCTTTTTCCCAGGGGCAATCAGCAAAATGCCCGGATGTATCCCGCGTGCAGCCATCGTACATGACCCACAGGTACCGCAGCCGCCAAATACCGGATGTTCCGTCTCGCACAATATCATACGCGCAAAATTCAGCGCAACGGTCTTTTTGCCGATCGACTCGGGGCCCGAAAACAGATAGGCGTGGCCCGGCTTCTTTTCCCCCGCGCCCACTTGTTCCAGATACCGGATGATCTTTTTGTGTCCCACGATCATACGTGTGATGTTTTTGTAAGTTTCGATTCGATGAGATCCAACATGCGCTGCCGGAACAATACTTCGGAATATGGAGCCACAGAGGCGGAAACTTCCTGAGGATGATATTCTTCTTTTCTCTTCAAAAAAATACCAAGCGCATGAGCAAGCGCCTCCTGGCCTTGCCCAAAAAATAACTGGCCATTTATCCCATCCCTTATCGTCTCGGTCGCGCCGCCCCTGGCATATGCGATCACCGGCGTACCACACCCCATCGCCTCCACCGCCGCAAGCCCAAAATCCTCCTCCTGAGGCATGATAAGCGCACGGGCATTCTGGTAATAGGCCTTTAATATTGTGTTGTTGATATGCTCCGGAATGATCTTCACCGTGGGCCCCGCGAGAGCCTCCAGCCTTTTTTTCTCGCTTCCGTCGCCGATCACCACAAGCGGTATGCTCATTTTGTTCGCCACCGCGACCGCCACATCCACTTTCTTATACGGACTTAGCCGGCTCACCATCAGAAAATAATCCTTCTCTCCGATCGCCGGTACATCATCTTTTTTCAGATTGAATACCGAATCTTCAAGCGGCGGATAAATAACCTCTGCGTCGCGGCGCCAATATTTTTGGATCCGTTTCCGCGTCGTTTGGGAGTTTGCAATAAGATAATCGGGTCTATCCGCCCCGGCGCTATCCCATATACGCAAATAATGCGCCAGAAGCCGCGCCAACAACTTTGATGTTTTCCCCATTGCCAATTCACCGGCATACCTGACCTGATAATCCCACATGAAACGGGCGGGGCTGTGTACATAGCAAAAATGCGTTGTTTGCGGTCTTACAATAATACCCTTTGAAAATGCTGCCGATGAGGACAACACCGCGTCATACTCTCTGAAATCAAAATGTTCGGTTGCCGACGGCATTAGTACGCCAAGCCATTTGTGGCGTTTTTTTAAAAATCCCGGCATCTCCTGTAAAAAAGAGGTGATCACCTTTTCTTTTGGAAAAAGATGTCCTAATTTCTTTTCATCATACAACAGCGTATAAATGGATGCCTCCGGGAACATATCCATAAAATGGGTCAGCACCTTTTCGGCGCCGCCATGATACAGCAAAAAATCGTGTACCAATGTGATCCGTTTATTCATATTCTACAGCCCTCAATGACATGAAATGTTTGGCGCGCGCATTCTTCCCAATGAAAACGTGCGGCATTGATCCTTCCTTGTTCGATCAACTGTTGGCGAAAAACAATGTCCGAAAGAGCGCGATAAACATCCTCTTTGTTTTTTGTGATATTCAGGGGATCTATAAATACCGCACTGTTCTCTTTGGCTGTCTCGACCATTGATGAATTATTGCTGCACACAACCGGCGTACCCAGCTGCTGAGCCTCGACCACAGGAAAACCAAATCCTTCATAAAAAGAGGGCATCACCAGAAGATCGGCACAGGCAACATACCTGTTTCGTTCTTCAACCGAAACATATCCCGCCAGCACTATTTCTTTTGAAAAAGGATGCCGGCTGATATGTTCCTTGATCATATCATAACCGAATCCTCCCCCGCCAACCAGCACCAGGCGGTGCTCCAGGGCATATTCACTTTTTAAAACTTCGAACAGATCAAGTAGCCCCAGGATGTTCTTTTTCAACTCAACGCGTCCGACGTGTATGATATATTTTTGCTCTTTTGGACAAATGCCGCTCCAATGCATTTCGCCTCTGCCGTGATATACTACGGTGATTTTGCCCGGAGAGACGCCATACAAAGCAATGAGATCATTTTTTGTGCTCGCGGAAGGCGTAATAATAGCCGTCGCTCTTTTCCCTGCTCGTCTTGTGGAAAACCGTAAGTATTGTCTCAAAGGAAAAGAATAACATCGTGGCACACGTTCATATTCAAGTCCGTGTACCATCACAACGGTTTTCCTCGGTGAAAGGATCGGCAATACATGTGCGGTCATAAAAAGCACATCGGGGGCATTACGCATGAAATGCAAGGAAAGGCGTACCGCTCGGAAGGCAACCGAAGGAGCAAATAGCGGAACAACAATAAAATGTTCCGGGAGAGAAAACCCAAATATCTTTTCACAATACTGCCTTGCGCTTTCTGCGGTATACTCCCGCGGCCGCTTGCTTCTGATATATAAAAAAAATGTATGTTGTTTCGTCTCCGGAAGCAGCGCCAAACTCTTCACCAAATAAAAAACGTACTCTTCGACCCCGGTCCGTTCCGATCGAAGAGCTGCCGATATATCTATGCCGATCTTCATTGCATACGCATCAATAATAATGTAGCGCATCTTTTCCGCGCCACAGGACTGGCGTTTCTCAGGACTTCTTTGCCATGATGCTTTTTTTGTAGACGTCAAGATTGTCCAGCGCGGCTCCTGCTCCCTTTGCCACGCAAAACAGCGGTTCATTCGCTATGGTACACTGCACGCCCGTGTGCTGCGTATAGAATTTATCGATATTCCTGAGCAGCGCTCCGCCTCCCGAAAGCGTGATACCGCGGTTGATGATGTCCGACGAAAGCTCCGGCGGCGTATTTTGAAACACCTCTTTCACGGCTCGCAATATCTCCCTTAACTCGCTGTTGATCGCCTCGGGTATCTCGTTTGATGTGATCTCGATCACCTTTGGAAGCCCCGTAATAAGATCTCTTCCCCTGATCTCGGCGACCTCATTCTGAGCATGCGCTATCGCGGTACCGATCTCAAGTTTGATATTCTCGGCGGTGGACTCACCGATCGCAAGATTATATTTTCGTTTGATATATTCCGCGATCGCCTGGTCGATCTTATTTCCCGCAACACGGATAGACGACCACGAAACCAGACCCCCCAGCGAAATAACCGCGATCTCGGTAGTGCCTCCACCCATGTTGATGATCATATTCCCCACAGCCTCATTGATCGGAATACCGGCGCCAATAGCCGCAAGCACCGGTTCTTTTACGATATATGCCGCTTTTGCTCCCGCCCGCATCGCCGACTCGATAACAGCCCTTCGCTCAGTTGAGGTAATGCCGGCAGGCACAGAGATCATGATCTCCGGCTTGAACACGCGCAGTAATCGGCTTGCCTTTTTAATATAATAGTTGATCATCGCGGACGTTATCTTATAATCCGCGATCACACCGTCTCTTAAGGGCTTGATGGCGCGAATACCCTCGGGAGTTCTTCCAAGCATATCTTTCGCATCTTTACCGATCGCAAGGATCTCATTATCCATCAGTGATACCGCCACTACGGACGGCTCATTGATAACAATGCCCTTTTTCGGTATGAACACCAGCGTGTTGGTCGTACCAAGATCAATGCCAATTTTTCTTGTGAACATAGAATATATTATGAAATTCTTTTTATGTCGGCTCCCAATACCGATAATCGTTCGTCGATCTTCTCGTATCCTCTGTCTACCTGCTCAATATTATGGATGATAGACTCCCCTTTTGCAAGGAGCGCCGCAATGATGAGCGTGGCGCCCGAACGCAGATCATAGCTGGTTATTTCCCTGCCGTAGAGCGGAGTGGGCCCGGAGATAAGCACCCTATGGGGATCACAGATAATAGTATTCGCGCCCATCTTATGGAGCTCATCGGCATGTTTAAGCCTCCCCTCGTACATGGTCTCATGAATAAGGCTGGTGCCCTGGGCTTGTGTAGCAAGTACGCAAAACGGCGCCTGAAGATCGGTAGGAAATCCCGGATACGGCAATGTTTGGATATTTGTCGCGCGCAAGGGCCCAAATTGCTCCATTTTAATATCATATGCGCCGGTTGCCTTTGAATACACGGACGAATAAGCAACACCAAATTGCCGCAGCTTTACCATAACAAGATCCATGCGATCCATAGGAACATTTTTCACCGCGATCTTCCCCTTGCCAAGCAAACTTGCCATTACAAGGAACGTCCCCGCTTCAATGGGATCATATCCGACTTTTTGTTCGGCGCCAGACAATTCTTTCGCGCCAGTAATAACAAATGCATGGCTCTCGGCAAAGTCGATGCCCACGCCCATTTTTTTCAAGAATCCAACAAGCTCCAGCACGTGCGGCTCAACGGCGGCTATTTTTAATAAGATCTTTTGCGGAGAAAGAGCGGCAGCCATCAGTACATTTTCCGTAG
>Ga0172379_10003215_pt1 | contig 26595 bp, 22 predicted proteins | sample GrowelOW334metaG_FD_119756 | JGI IMG/M metagenome (GOLD analysis project Ga0172379, IMG submission 119756) | Groundwater microbial communities from an aquifer near a municipal landfill in Southern Ontario, Canada - Groundwater well OW334 metaG | ecosystem: Environmental > Aquatic > Deep...
TCATCGCCGAGGAAGTCGAAGGCGAAGCCCTCGCCACCCTCGTCGTCAACAAGCTCCGTGGCATCCTGAACGTCGTGGCCGTCAAGGCCCCCGGCTTCGGTGACCGCCGCAAGGCCATGTGCGAAGACATTGCCATCCTCACCGGCGGCAAGTTCATCAGCGAAGACCTCGGCCTCAAGCTCGAGAGCCTCGAACTCACCGACCTCGGCCGTGCCAAGAGCATCGTCGTGGACAAGGAGAACACCACCATCGTCGAAGGCGGCGGCAAGTCCTCCGAGATCCAGGGCCGCGTCAACCAGATCCGCCGCCAGATCGAGGAGACCACCAGCGACTACGACCGCGAAAAGCTCCAGGAGCGCCTCGCCAAGCTCGCCGGCGGCGTCGCCGTCATCAACGTCGGTCCGGCCACCGAGACCGAGATGAAGGAAAAGAAGGCCCGCGTCGAAGACGCGCTGCACGCGACCCGCGCAGCCGTTGAAGAAGGCATCGTCCCCGGCGGTGGCGTGGCCCTGCTCCGCTGCCTCACCGCGATTGACGCCGTCAAGGGTGCCAACACGGACGAACAGCTCGGCGTCGAGATCGTCAAGCGCGCCGTCGAATGGCCGGCCAAGTGGCTCGCCAACAACGGCGGCTACGAAGGCTCCGTCGTCGTGCAGGAGATCAAGAAGCGCAAGGGCAACGAAGGCTTCAACGCCGCCACCGGCGAGTATGAAGACCTCGTGAAGGCCGGCGTCGTGGACCCGAAGAAGGTCACGCGCGCCGCGCTCCAGAACAGCAGCTCCATCGCGGGCCTGCTCCTGACCACCGAGTGCCTCATCACCGACCTGCCGGAGAAGGACAAGCCGGCACCCGGCGGTGGTGATCACCACGGCCCGGGCGGAATGGACATGTAAGTCCAGGCTGATTCCTGACCGAACAAATCCCCAGGCGGGGCCGGCGCAAACCGGCCCCGCTTTTTTTGTCAGGACTGAACCCGAACTCCGAAATGGAATGGCCACGAAAGGGCGCATGGAGCACAAAGACAGGCTTCTGAAAACGGACCGGGTGGATGTTTTCCCGCTCCCATCCATCCCCGGCCCGGCTCCTCTGTGTGCTTTGCGCTCCTTCGCGGCTGAACTTCGGAATTCGGGATGAAACCTTGGTCACACCTCACGCGGCCTGCCGCCGGCGCAGTTCACCATCTGGGACACGGCACATGGGGAAACATGGGTAGAGCCATTAGGCCCGGTCCATCTGCCTGCTTGAGGGTGGCAGCGCACATGCTGACTGTGTTTTAGAACGCAGCTCGCTGCGCACAAGCGGACTGCCGCCCAGGCCATGAACTTGCAACCCCTCACCCCGCCGCCACAGGGCTGCGGCACGCGCGCTTTCAGCATCGTCGAGGCGCTGGTGGCCGCGTGTGTGGTGGGCGTGCTCTTTGTCTCGCTCTACGGGGGCATCTCGGCGGGGTTCGGGGCCTTGAATTCGGCGCGGGAGAACCTGCGGGCGACCCAGGTGATGATTGACAAGATGGAGACGCTGCGGCTCTACAGCTGGAGCCAGGTCTCCACCTTCGGCACCTCCACCTCCTACATTCCCTCGACGTTCACGGAGTCGTTCTTTCCCACCACCACCAACTACAGCGCCAGCACCGTGTCCACGGGCGCGACGGGGGGCGGCTTCACCTACTATGGCAGCGTGGGGATCACCAATTCAGGCTTCTCGCAGAACTATTCCAACAGCGTGAAGCTCGTGACCATCACGCTGCGCTGGACCAACGGCGTGGCCCGTTCACAGACCATGTCCACCTACACGGCACAGTATGGTATTCAAAACTACATCTACTAGCCGGGCGCGACTGGCGATGACCCTGGTGGAGGTGCTGGTCGCCTCCGCCATCGGGGCGATGATCCTTGCCGCAACCGGCTCGCTGATGGTTTACAACGCGCGCAGCCTGGCGGCGCTGACCAATTACGCCGACCTCGACCGCTACAGCCGGACGGCGGTGGACAAGCTCTCGCAGGACATCCGGCAGTCCACCGACCTGATCTCCTTCACCACGACTGAACTCCAGTTCAATTCCTCGCGGGGCCGCAGCAACATCACCTACACCTACTATCCCGACAGCCGCACGCTCGTGCGCCGGCAGGGCCTGAACCGCGAAATTCTGTTGCAGGAGTGCGACTCCCTCGCCTTCACGGTCTATGGGCGCAACAACGTCTCCAACTCCTGGGACCAGTTCGTCGTGACCAACGCCGCCGGGGCCAAGCTCATCAAGCTCAACTGGACCTGCTCCCGCACCATCCTCGGCCAGGCGGTCAACACCGAGAGCCTCCAGACCGCGAAGATCGTGATGCGCAAACAGGACTGACCGGCCTATGAAACTCCCCTCTGGATCCAGTCCTTCCCGCCGCGCCGGCAGCGTGCTCGTGGTCACGTTGATGGTCGCCATGATCATCGGCATCACCCTCGCGGCCTTCATGGACCTCAGCAGCGCGGCGCACCGGGCCGTCATCCGCTCCGGCGTGTGGAACTCCTGCATCCCCCTCGCGGAGGCCGGCGTCGAGGAGGCGCTCACGCACGTCTATCTCAACAGCACCAACCTGGCGACCCAGGGCTGGACCACGTCCACCACCGGCCTGACCATGAGCAACGGCATCGCGCTTGCCGGCACGGTTTACTACAAGTCCCGGAGCCTCAACGGTGGCAACTACATCGCGGCCATCCAGGGCGGCACCACGCCCACGATCACCGTGCAGGGCAACCTGCCCAGGCCGCTCTCCGCCACCGACATGATCTCGCGCACCATCCAGCTGAACACGGTCGGCGGGGCGCTCTTCGCGCGCGGTCTTGTCGCACGCGGCAACGTCAACTGGAACGGCAGCATCCTCTCCGACAGCTTCGATTCGCAGAATCCGGCCTACAGCAACAACGGGCTTTACGATCCGATCCGGCGGCACGACAACGGGTCCATCGGCTCAGTGGAAGGCAACGTCGATGTCGGGGCCAACGGCACCATTTACGGCACTGCCGGGACCGGCCCCACCGGCACCATCACCACCGGCTCCCACGGCGTGGTGGGGGACGCGGCCTACATCGCCGCCGGCTACATCGGCGTCCAGACGGGGCATTCGCAGAATGATCTCAACGTCTCCTTCCCGGATGCGACCGTCCCCTTCACCACCGGCTACACCATCCCCGGCGGGGGCAACGTCACGAACATCACCATCATCACAAACACCGCCGCCGCCACGTCCCTGAGTTATCCGGGCACCTACGTCGGCACGGTCTCCTCCAACCGTCCCACCGCCAGCACCTATCCCGCCGGCACCACCTACCCGGTCAGCACCAACGTCACCGCCAGCGCCACCAAATCCAAGGGCGTGACCTCGACGGTCTACACCACCAACTACACCTACACGCAGTTCAGCTACAACACCAACAGCTACACCACCAACTCCTCGGTCGCCTACTACGAACACATTCTCGACAACGGCGACTACTTTCTGGCCGACATCGACGATGACAACGTCCTGGTGCGCGGCAACGCCCGCCTGTATGTCCGGGGAAGCGTCTCCGAATCAGGCGGCCGGGCCATCACCGTCGCCAACAGCGGCACGCTCCAGATGTGGGTCTCGGGGAGCATCAGTCTTTCCGGGCAGGCCGCCGTGAACTCCACCGGCGACGCCCTGCGCATGATGGTTTACGGGCTGCCCACCTGCACGAGCGCAACCTTCAGCGGCAACGCGACGTGGACCGGAACCCTCTACGCGCCCCAGGCCGCCCTCACCTTCAACGGCGGCGGCTCCGACACCGTGGACTTCATCGGGGCGGCCATCGTCGGCTCCGCCCAGCTCAACGGTCATTTCTCCTTCCACTACGACGAGAACCTCGGTCGCAACGGCCCGAGCAGCTCCTTCGTCATCGATTCCTGGGTGGAATTGTAGCCCTGGTTTTCACACCCGGCGCCCGGCGGCGTCACGCCGCCCTAGGTCCGGCTGATTCGCCCGTCCTGTGCCCTGGCCTGGCGTTGCGCATCCGCAATCAGGATCCGCTCCACCTGGGTTTGAAATTCAACCAGCTTGAACGGCTTGCACAGATAGTGCGCCGCCCCCAGGGCTGCTCCTTCGGCCTGCGCCGCCGGGCTGGTGACACAACTGACAATCAGGACCGGCACGTCACGCATGTTCGGCAGATTCCGGAGCGCCCGGCAGGTCTCAAATCCATTCATGCGCGGCAGGAGGACGTCCAGGATGACGAGGCTGAAACGCATGGCCGCGGCCATCTTCAGCGCGGCCTCCCCATCGGGGCTCACCACCGCATAAACCCGCATCTGCTCCAGCACGCGTCGCAGAGATTCGGCGACTTCCCGGTGATCCTCGATGATCAGCACGGAAGGGTGCGTGTAACCCTCCGGCAGGGACTGGAGCAATGACGAGCTGCCGGGCGTGCCGGCGGAGCCGCCAGGGACGGGTTTGCTTGCAGCGGACATGGCGCGAAGGGTGTGGATCATTGGGCGGGAGCCGCAAGCCGATAATTCGGGCCTTGTCAGAAAAGTCCGGCGTTCTCAGCCGGAACGATGCAGTTGAAACGCGAGGGGCGCGGCGTTCACGCCGCAGAAACGCCCGCCACAGCCAGAGTTCGCGTTTGCACCTGCGCCGGCTGTCGCCCGAACCGTTTGGTTCGTTCCCGCAGATGGCTCGGAAGTTCGTCAGCCCCCTTTGAATCCCACATTTCTGCGGCATGAATGCCGCGCTCCATCTGCACCGTCCCCGCTCAGAGCAACGCCTGCCGCTTGCTCGCGGCCTCCGCCCTGGCCTTCTTGAAGTTCAGCCGAGGTTGTCTCCGAAGTGGAGCTGGTTCATCCAGCGAAGGGCGAAGCAATCAGGGCCGGAGGGCGCGAGGAAGAAGTGACGCGACCCCGTAACGGAACCCGTTCCTGTTCGCACAACTGCGATTCCCTCCGCGCCGCTCTCAATCCTGCCAGTCCCGGCAGTTTTCCTGACGCCTGAGCCACGCATCGGGAGGTTCCTGAGCGACGGGCCTCCCGGCCCGGTATTTGCCGGACTTTCCGTTGAAATAACTCCCGGCGTCGCCCACTGTCCCAACGTGCGAATGCCGGGCTGCCGCTGGATGGCCCTAATTGACGAAAAGGTCGCCGGCCGCTGGCACAACGCCTGCGCTAGATCCATCCGTTGTGAGCGGGATGTGCCCGCTGCGACGATCTGATAGATGAAACTGATTCCAATCAAACTGTTCGCAGGCTTGCTGGCCGCCGCCGGCTTGCTGGCCTTGGCTGCGGACGCTTCCGCCCAAGGCAAGGGCAAGGCCGACGCCGGCAATTCCGCCAGCGGCCAGGGAAAGGACAAGCCTGCCATTGGCCAGCGCCCGACCGTCGTCCCGCGCGATCCGGCGGCCGACCCCGCGACCGCCACCGACCAGAAGGGCAAGCCCGCGACGCCGGGCCGGCCCGACAAGGTCCAGCCTCCGGCGGATGTCCAGACGCTCGTGCGTGACTTCCAGTCCGCGAGAGAGAAATACCTTGAGGATCAGAAAGCGCTCGCCCGCCAATACCAGCAGGCCTCCGAAGAGGAGCGCAAAGCCATCCGTGAGCGCATGAAGGAGATGCTCGACCGCTTGAAGGAGCAGCAGAAGGCGGTGCAACAGGACATGCGCGACCGCGCGAAGGAGTTGAAGCAGCAGTTGCACCCCGATCTCAACCGGCTCATTGACAACGGCACCACCGAGGGAGGGCGCGGACGATGAAGCGGAATTTCAGAGGGCGTCGCACCCCGCTTGTCTTCTCCCTTCGCAAAGCGAGGGGAGAAGGTGGCCGGAGGCCGGATGAGGGGTGCGGCCACCAATGCCGACGCACGCAACCCCTCACCCCGGCCCTCTCCCCTTGCTCCGCAAAGGGAGAGGGAGAATTCCGTGGGTGCCGGATGCACTTGGAGAAATTCGCCGCCTTCACGAACAGCACCTGACTTCGCCCACCGCTTGATCCACCCACCGCCCACAGCCACGACGGAACCGGAGCGCCCCTGGCTCCGGTCGCGTCATTTGCCGGCGCTCGTCATCGGCGCGACGCTCGCGATTTTCGCGCTGGGCATCCTCGCGGTCACGCTGCACCTGCGCTTGGAGATTCGCGAGGACATCGCGCGGCGCGAGGGAGAAATCCTCCACTCCGTGGCCATGATGCTTCAGGCTGAGGAGGACCGCACGCTGCTCGACGAGCCCAGCATCCAGCTCAACGTCCTGCTCAAGACCTCGCGCCTCAAGGGCGTCGTCGCCGCGCGGCTTTTCGACGCGCAGGGCCGCTTCGTCTCCGCCTTCCCCGCCTACGTGAGCGACAGCTCGCTCGCGGCCGGAGACCTCGCCGGGCTTCAGCGCCTGCACACCGTCGCCCGCCCGCGCGAGCGCGCGGCGCACCCGGCGCTGTTCGCATCCACCGCCCCCGGCGAACCGCCGCTGGAGCTGTATGAAATCATCGTGCCCCTCCACGCCCAGAACGAGCGGAAGCTGCTGGGCATCGCGCAGTTCATCCTCGACGGCCGCGGGCTGGCCACCGAACTGCGCGGCATTGACCGCAGCCTCGCGAACCAGGCCGCCAGCGTCTTCCTCATCGGCGGCGCGGTCATGGTCGTGGCGCTGCGCTGGGCATTTGGCCGCCTGCAACGCGCGCAGGCGCAGCTCGCACGGCGCTCCCGCAGCCTGCTCGAAGCCAACCGCGAACTCGCCTTGGCCAGCAAAACCTCCGCCGTCGGCGCGCTCTCGGCGCACCTGTTGCACGAACTCAAAAGCCAGCTCTTCGGCATCCAGGCCCTGCTCGCGGGCCGCCGCACCAGCGAGGCCGACAAGGCCGAGCCCGCATGGCGCACTGCCGCCGACTCCGCGAAGCGGATGCAGTCGCTCATCGCGCAGTTGCTCGGCGTGATGCGCAACGAGCAGGGCGCGGCGAACCACTACGAGGTCTCGCTCACCGAGCTGGCCGAAATTGTTTCCACCCAGGTCATGCCGCTGGCGCGCGTCTGCGACGTGAACTTCACCGCCGAGGTGAAATCGCCCGGCACCGTGTCCAGCCGCGCGGCGAACCTCGTGGGCATCATCCTCGGCCACCTCGCGCAGAACGCGATTCAAGCGACCCCGCGCAAGAAGTCCGTCCGGCTCACGCTGCTCGGCGAGCCGCACGGCGTGCGCTGTGAGATGCGCGATGAGGGTCGCGGCTTTCCGGAGGAATTGCGGCCGCTGCTGTTCAAGCCCTGCCTCTCCACGAAAGAAGGCGGCAGCGGCCTCGGCCTCGCTTTGTGCAAGCAGCTCGCGGGACATCTCGACGCCGAGCTGGAATTGGAGCGGAGCACGCCGCACGGCTGCGTGTTCTCGCTGACGCTGCCGGAGAATCTCGCCGGCGACTCCGCGACGGAGTCCGGCGTGCCGCAGTCCACGGACACGGAGTCGTTCGCCAAACCCAGCTGATTCATGGGTCTGTTCCGCCAGCACAATGCCGCGCGCGCCGCTGCCCTCCGCAAGCTGGGGGCGATTGGTTGGAGCTTTCTGGCTTGTCTCAATTTTTTGCAGCGCAACGGAGGCGCGGTGAATTCGCTGCCGACGAGACTCCGCACGTTTTCACCCTCACCCCGGCCCTCTCCCTCCGAGGGAGAGGGAGGCACTTCGACGCCGATTCGTGAACCCGCACGGTCCGCTTGTTCGAGACGCGGCCTGCGTGGCTCCCTCTCCCAGCGGGAGAGGGCCGGGGTGAGGGAGGATGGCTCCCAACGCCAACCGGGCAAGCAACTGAATTCCGCCCTCCCCTCGTGGCTGCTCGCGTTGTTCCTCGCTGCCTCGCTGCCCGTGGACCTTACTGCCGGGCAGCCGTTCCGCTGGCGCTGGTCCAATCCCGCGCCGCACGGCGGCAACGTCTTCGACATGACTTACGGCCTCGGCCTCACCGTGCAGGTCTGCGAGCGCGGGCAGATTTACACGAGTGAAGACCTTCAGCTCTGGCACCCGCGCGCCAGTGGCACGACGAACGCGTTGCGGGGCACGGCTTTTTTCGGCAGCCGCCTGCTCGTCACCGGTGAAAGCGGAACGGTGCTGTGGGCGGACTCGCTGGAGGATTTCCAACTGCTCAACCTCGGCACGGCGGACTGGCTCGAAGGCGTCGCCGCGTCCGGCACGCTCGCGGTCGCGGTCGGTGACAGCGGCGCGGCCTATACCAGCAGCACCGGCACGAACTGGACGCGCGAGACGACCGGCTTCACGGACTGGCTGCGCGGCGTGGCGGCGGGGAACAACCTGTTCGTGGCGGTGGGTGAAAACGGTCGCATCGCCACGCGCGCGGCGAACGGCAGCTGGTCCGTCGAGACCAGCGGCACGGTGCTGCACTTGAACCGCGTCGCGTTCATCGGCTCGCAGTTCTGGGCCGTGGGCGACGCGGGCACGGTGCTGGTGGCAAACAGCAGCGGGAAGAACTGGGCGCCGGTCGCCGGCTTCACCACGACGAACGCGCTCAACGCCATCGCGGGCACGAACGACTATCTTGTCATCGTCGGCGACCGCGAGGTGCGGCTGCAGAACGGCGGCGGCGGATGGACCGACGAGATTCGCGGCAACACAAATTCGCCCGCGCCGGACTGGACTTACTACAACGCGTCGTGGCAGGGCAGCCTGCACTTCATCGCCGGGCGCAGCGGCATGATGCTTGAGGGCATCAGGAGCAACGCCGCCGCGCCGACGCTCTGGACGCAGCGGCAGGCGCCCATCCGCAACTGGCTCTGGGACGTGCTGCGACTGCCGGAGTTTTACGTGGCGGCGGGAGACCGCGGCACGGTGATGACCAGCGCGGACGGCGTGAACTGGGAACTCGAACTCGTGCCCGATGCGGCGACGAACTCCGTCCTGCTCGGCCTCGGCGGCACGACGAACGGACTCGTCGCAGCGGGCAGCGGCGGGCGGATTCTCTTCAGCCCGGCCATCGCGACGAACGTCGTCAGCACGAACGTCATCGCCGGCGTGACGAACTACGCGACGAACACATCAAGCACGCTGGCGATTGACTGGCTCGCCGCGCCGACACCGACCACGAACGACCTGCAGGCCGTCGCGGTGCGGAGCGGCTTCTGGGTCGTGGGCGGTGCAAGCGGAACGGTGCTGACCAGCACAGACGGCACCAACTGGGCCGCGCAGTCGAGCGGCTCCACGGCGTTCCTCTCCGGCGCGGCGGTGCTCAACAACCTGTTCGTTCTCACGGGCGACCGGGGGACCATTCTGACCAGCGGCGACGGGACGAACTGGTTTGCCCAGAGCAGCGGCACGACGAACTGGGTCTATCGCGTCCGCAGCGTGAACGGCCGGTTCGTGGCCGTGGGCGAGAACGGCCTCATTCTCACGAGCACGAACGGCACGAACTGGTCGAGCCTCGCCAGCGGCACGACGCGCCTGCTCAACGCGGTGGATTATCTCGGCGACTCCTATTACGCCGTTGGCGTGCAGGGCACGGTTTTGCAGAGCGGCAACCTGACGACATGGACGAACGTCGGCACGTTCACGCAGAAGTCGCTCTACGGCGTGGCCGGATCGAGCAATCAGATTGTCGCCGTCGGCATCGAAGGCGTGGCCTTGCGCAGCCTGCTGACGGCGTCGCTGGAGCCGGTTTCCTTCACGCGCATCTCGCGCAGCTCCGGGCAGAACCTGCTGCTGTTCTCCGGGCGGGTGGATCAGCGGGTGACGTTGCAACGCAGCCCTGCGCTGACGAACTGGGTGGATGGCGTGACGTTGGAGTTGATCGACCGCTCCGGCACGCTGCTGCTGCTGGAGGCAACGGACACGAACAACACACCGCGCGAGTTTTTCCGGGGGCGGATGGTGCCCTGAGGCAATACGGCCATATGGCCCGATTGCTTGCGGGCTCATTTCCTGCTACCCAATGCGCCGACGCCACATGGGCACCATCACCAAACGCATCCGCCTGCTCCTCGTGGACGACCACGAAGTTGTCCGCTCTGGATTGAGCGCGCTGCTGGGGCTGCACGCGGAACTGGAAATCGCCGGCGAAGCGGGCACCGTGGCGGGCGCGCTCGAGGCGGCGGAGCGGCTGAAGCCGGACGTGGTGCTGCTGGACGTGCGCCTGCCCGACGGCAGCGGCTTTGAGGCGTGCCGCAACCTCCACCAGCTCACGCCGCCGCCGAAAGTCATCATCCTCACCGCGTTCGCCGACGACGAGATTGTCATGCAGGCCATCGGCTCCGGGGCGGAGGGCTACTTGCTCAAGGAGATTGACGAGCCGGGCCTGTTGCGGGCGATCAAGGAAGTCGCCGAGGGCCGCTCCATTCTCGATCCGGCGGTGACGCGCCGGGTGTTCAACCGGGTGAAGGAGGGTTCCGCCGGGCCGCAGCCGGGCAAGCTCGACCGGCTCTCCGCGCAGGAGCGCCGCGTGCTCGAACTGGTCGCGCAGGGCAAGACGAACAAGGAGATCGGCCTCGCGATGGGCTTGAGCGACAAGACGGTGAAGAACTATCTCAGCAACCTGATGGAGAAGCTGCAGATGAGCCGCCGGTCGCAGGCGGCGGCGTTTTTCGTCCAGCATTCCGGCTCGTGATTTCCCGCCGGGCCGGAGAAGCTCACCCACATGGGCAAGATGCGGCACGGCACAACTGACACCGGGTCATCGGCCTTCGCCCTGCTGGTTCTGTTCGCTCCCCTCGCCGCGCAGCCAGCCCCGCCCTCACCGGACCCTGCCATTCCCGGCCTCCCCGCGCTGCCGGACCTGCCCGCTCTCTCGCCGTGGGACACCATGTTCACGCTCCAGAGCAGCGCGGGCTACAAGGATAATGTCTCCCTCAGCGCGGTGCGGCCCAGCGGCAGTTCATTCCTGAGAAACCAGGCGGAGATCATCGTGTTCCGGCTCCCCGTGGACGGCTGGGAGTTCAACGCCTTCCTGTCCGGCCAGGACACGCGCTTTCTCGCAAGTGATGTCGTGAACATGGAGCAGAACGCGCTCGCCCACGCCCGGCTGAAGAAGACGTGGAGCGAGCGGTGGAGCAGCAGCGTGGCCGGCGAATACATTTACCAGAACCAGGTCCTGGACCTGTCCACCAGCCTCGCGACGCCGACGGTGCTCGCGGTGGAGAGCCACACTTACTCGGCGCATTTCGCCGTGCGGCGGAAGTTCGCGGAGCGCTGGTGGTGGGAAGTCGAGCCGACCCTCACGCGGCAGGATTTCAACAGCCCGCTGGACGACTACTGGGAAGGAGGGCCGAAGCTCTCCATCGGTCGGGAATATGGGCACCGGTCAGAAATGTCCGTGAGCTGCGAGTTGAACCGCCGCCCCTACGATCACCGCGAGCAGTTCAACCGCGCCGCCGCCGCGATCCCCGGCTCGGAACTCGCCTTCACGCAGCACCGCGCGCAACTGACCTGGAAACACCACTGGGACGAGCAGCGCCACTGGCGCACGACCACGAAGCTGGGCTACGAGTCCAGCCAGGACAACGGCCCGGGCTACTATGATTTCCGCAAGTGGCAGGTGAGCCAGCAGCTGCGCTGGGCCGCCGCGCCGTGGGAGGTGAGCCTCACGGGCCGCTTTGCAGACTACAAGTATCCACACCAGCCCGTCGCCCCCGGCGACCCGCGCGCGATTGAGCGCACCGGCTTCACCCTCACCCTCCACGCCGAGCGCTCTCTTACGAAGCGGCTCAAATGGTTTTTCGATTATGACTTCGAGCGCTCGCTGGCGAACCAGCCTGCGACAGGCTATGCCGTCAACCTTCTCAACTTGGGACTGAGCGCGGAATTTTAGAAGAAGTTTCCAGGCTTTGACGCGTTACGATAGGGCGTAAAGGCTCTATCACAGGTTGACTTGGCATTCTTTCGGCTCTATCAAGATTGGCGAATCGTTCGCCGCGGACTGCTTTGAAACTGCATTTCCATGATCAGGGTTCGTTGACTCGGTGCAGGGCCTTGCCACGGCCCGGGCACGCGGCATTCACGCTGGCGGAAGTGGTGATGTCCGCCGCCATCGCCGCCATGACCGTTGCGGGGATCATTTACGGCTACACCCAGTCCACGAAGCGCGCCGAGTGGTCTGGATATTCCCTCGCAGCCCAGGCCCTGGCCGTGCAGCGGCTGGAGCAGACACGCGCCTGCCGCTGGGATCCGGACGGCGGGGTGGATCAGCTGACCAGCGCCAACTTTCCGAGCCAGACACTGGTGCTCGACATGCCCGTCATCGGAACCAACGCCGCCTATGCGACGAATGTGACCACCATCACGGCCATCTCGACCAACCAGCCGCTGTTGCGGATGATCCGTGTGGACTGCACATGGAAGTTCCCCACCACCGGTCGCGTCTTCACGAACACGGTCGCCACCTACCGTTCGCCCGACAACTGATATGCGCCTGCCCCGCCCACAAGCCGCCCGGATGCGCTCCGGCCAGATCGCCTTCACGCTGATTGAGATGATGGTTTCGGTGGCGCTGATGACGATGGTCCTGGGTGGAGTCATCTACAGCCACATCATGGGGGGACGGCTGATGCAGTTCACCTCGGCGAAGCTGGGGGCCAACGACTCCGCCCGCAAGGCCTTCGGAAAACTCCAGGATGAAATCCGCGCCGCCAAGACCATCAAGGTCGGCAATGGCAGCGCCTCGTCCTTTGTGGTGGCCACCAATGGCGCCGCCCTGCAGGGCCGGGCGCTCCAGATCTACCCGGGCACGAACACCAACTGGTGGATCCGCTACTTCTACGTGACCAATTCCAGCGAACTGCGCCGCGTCACGGCCAGCAACGGCACGCCCCAGCTCATCGCCTCCTATGTCACCAACGCCGTTCTCTTCTCGAAGGAGGACTATCTGGGCACCACGCTGACCACCGACACCGGCAACTCCGCCCTCAACGTCCGCCTCCAGTTCTACCAGCTCTCCTACCCGATGACGCGCATCGGGACGAACAACTTCTTCGACTATTACCAGCTCCAGACGCGCATCACGCGCCGGACACTGGACTGAAATCCAGACCGTCATGAACACATCCAATCCTCCCCGACACGCCGGGTCCGGTGGTTACGCGCTGCTGATGGTGATGTTTTTCTCCGCCGTCGGCCTCATGGTTTTGAGCGCTTCGATGAACTGGGCGTCACAGACGGCCTTGATGAACGAACGCAACAACCAGCTCTCCACAACGCTGTTTGCGGCCGAGGCGGCGACCGAGAAGGTCATCACCCGCCTCATGCGCGACTACGACATCAGCGGCGAGGGGACCGTCTATGGCAATCTCGCCTCCTACCGGACCAGTGTGCCCACCAGCGCCGAAAACGCACTGTGGAGTTCCTACGCGTTTTCCAATGGCGCGGGGACCACGAACCAAAGCTACGTGGACCGCACCGTTGCTGTGACCTATGTCCCCTTGGAATCCCAATACTCGGGCCTCAGCGGGTTTGCCTCCACTTACCGCGTCGTCTCCAATGCCAAGATGACCAACGGGCGGTTTAATGTGACCAACGCCGTGCAACAGGATGTCCAGCTCGCGTCGATCCCTGTGTTCCAGTTCGCGATCTTTTACAACAGCCTCCTCGAGTTCACGATGGCGGCCCCCCTGGTGGTCCGAGGTCGCGTCCATGCCAACAGCAACATTTATGTCGGCTCCTCGGCAGACCTGACGCTCCAGCAGGACGTCACCACGACCGGCACGATCAACAGGCAGGCATGGTTCGGCTACCCGGTTACAACCTTCACCGGTGCCATCAATTATCAGGCCAACGTCTCCACCAATGTGAGGTCGCTCTCGCTCCCCATCGGGACCAACAACACCGCCGCCGCCGTCCGCGAGGTGATCAACATGCCTCCCGCCGGCGAATCCATGTCCTCCGCCATGGGCCAGCAGCGTTACTACAACAAGGCGGAGATGCTGATCCTCGTGAGCAACTCCACCGTCAATGTCCAGGTGAAGACGCCCTTCGACGCGTCTCCCGTGACGATCCCCTGGGCCAACGCCAGCTTCTTCATCGCCACCAACGTCACCTTCACCGACCAGCGCGAGGCCAAGACCATCCGGACCACCCAGCTGGACATCGCCAAATACCGCATCTGGGCGGCCACCAACTCCTCGGTGGCCGCAAAACTGGGGGCGGGCAACGCGCCCAACATCATTTATGTGGCGGACAACCGCTCCGTCACCTCCAGCCAGCTCGCCGCCGTGCGGATCACCAACGGCCAGACGCTGCCTTCACGCGGCCTGACGCTGGCCACGGTGAATCCGCTGTATGTGAAAGGGCACTTCAACTGCACCAATGCAGCCCATCTGGGCACCACCAACACGAGTTCCAGCCGGCCTGCTTCGCTTGTTTCCGACGCCCTCACCGTCCAGTCGGGCGGCTGGAAGGACTCGACCAGCACATTGGCCTACACCTCCAGAGTTCCGACGGACACGACGATCAACGCAGCCCTGCTTTCCGGCATGGTTTACTCCTCTGCGAATGGCACCACGATCCGCAGCGGCGGCGTGGTGAACTTCCCCCGCCTGCTGGAGGCCTGGAGCGGACGCACGCTGACGCTCAACGGCTCGCTGGTGAACCTCTACAACAGCGCCCGCGCCACCGCCCCGTTCCAGTGGCCCGGAGCCTATTACACGGCCCCGAACCGGAACTTCAACTTTGACCCAAACTTTCTGGACGTGACCAAGCAGCCGCCTGGCACGCCGGCGCTGCGCACCCTGATCCGGGGCAGCTGGGTCAATGCCCCGCCGAACCGGACCAATTATGTCGCCGCCTTCTAAGAGCCTGGTCGCCGCACTTTTCATCGCCCGCCTTTGCCTGACCGTCGTCGCGCAAGACGCCACCCCGGCCAGTGCGCCGGCCTTCAAGCTCGCCACGACCCGTCACGAGGTGGAGGGTCTGGGCCACTACTTCCGCGCGGTCGCCACCGTGGGCACAAACCAGTTCGCCTTCATCGTCCCCAAGGGCTATCTGATGCGGCTCGACGAGGCCAACCGTCAGTTGCGGGCCGTGGAACAGGATGACAAGTGCGCCATCACGGTGCGCCTGATCGGAACGCCGACGAACGCGGTGGACAAGGCCGGCGGAGACCTGAAGGCGGAGGTCTTCCGTGAGCTGGTGCTTCAGCGGTTTCCGTCCGCCAAAATCACCGAGGAGATCACCCTCTCCGCCGCCGGACGCTCCGGTCCGGCCTTCGATCTGACATGGAAGAATGAGTCAGGCCTGGGCCTGCAAAGTCGGATTGCGTTCATCTCTTCGCCGGCCGGCATAATAGAGTTCCATCTGCTCACCAGCGGCACCGAAATGCAGGAGTTCAGATACGCGCTCAACAGTTTGATGCTGACGCTGCGCTTCTCGGAAAACGGCAGGCTCGAACTGCCCGAGCTTTCCAACAAGCTTTGAGGCTCTGCCGGGCGGTCAGCCCGTGATGCCGCCCGAGCTGGTGAAGATCCCTTCCATCCACATTTTGAGCTGCTGAGGGTTGGAAGCCTTCTCCATGGCGCGCTCCTCGGTGATGACGCCCTGCTGGAGCATGTTGAAGATGCACTGGTTGAAGCTCATCATGCCCTCCCCCTGATCCACCCACATGGGCAGCCCTTCGACTTCCTGGATCTTCTGGCTGCCTTCGATGGTGGGCAGGAGTTTGCCGAGCTGATTCTCCTCGATGGCCTTCCTGATCGAGACCGTGTTGATCATGATCTCCAGCGCCGGGCGCATCCCGCCCTCGGCCGTGGGCACCATGCGCTGGCAGCAGACTGAACGCAGCGTGCTCGCGAGCTGGCGCCGGATGGTGTCGCGCTCGTCCTGCTTGAAGTATTCCAGGATGCGGCCCACCGAGCTGCTCGCGCTCGTGGTGTGCATGGTCGAGATGACCGTGTGGCCGGTGTCCGCCGCGCTGATGGAAGTCTGGAAGCTGACCGCATCGCGCATTTCACCGACCATGATGACGTCCGGGTCTTCGCGCAGGGCGCTTTTCATCGCCCGGTGGAAGCTCATGGTGTCGAGGTTCAGCTCGCGCTGTTCGATGAGGCACTGGTTCTCCTCGAAGACAAACTCGATGGGATCCTCCAGCGTGACGATGTGCTTGCGGAAATTGTTGTTCAGGTGCTCCAGCATCGCCGCGAGCGTCGTGGACTTTCCCGAACCGGTCGTGCCGGCCATCAGCACGATGCCGCGCGATGACTCCGCCACCGTTTTGAGAACCTCCGGCAGCCCGAGCTTTTCAAAGGTCGGGACGACGGACTTGATGTAGCGCATCACGATGCACCAGCGGCCCAGCGCCTGAAACACGTTCGTGCGGAAACGGCCGACCCCGGGAGCCGAATAGGAGAAGTCCGTCTCGCGCTCCGCCTCCAGCCCGGCCTTCATGTGCCTGGGGCAGATGCCATCAATGACGCTCTGCATCCAGGCCTGCGTGGGCACAAAATCAATGGAGTGAAACGCGCGGCTGATGCGGAAGGAAGCAGGGGTTCCGACCTTGATGTGAATGTCCGAACAACCGGCCTCGACGCCGGCCTTCAGAATCTCGTTGAAATAGACGACGTCCTCGTTCGCGGGTTCTTGAACTGGCAGTGACATGGCGCGGACCTTAGCCAGCGCGCCATTTCATGCCAAGTTGGAATACGCCATGACGCTGAGACGGGCCTGTGCCAGCGGCGTGAGTTCCATGAACACCATCGAAACCGTGTAGCCTTGATGCCGGTCTCCACGGCAATCCACCACGACGCCGGTCGCACGCACATCCCGGCCATCGGCCGGATCGCTCAGGGCCACCGTCATCTCGGTCCACGCTGCGATGGGATCGGCCGAGTGGAACTCGATGCCATTCTTGCGAATGCGCGTCGTGTCGGCGGAAAGGTTCAACTGCGTGGCACCGCCACGGGGGGCGGTGAATGGGGCGGGATCAGCTTTGCGAGTGGCCATAAGAATTCCAAGCAAGTTAGCAGCGAACGACAGCCCGTCAATGCAGCGGGAGCATGATATTTTGCGGCTGCGAGGGTTTGATATGGGACCGGGATTGCGAGGACGACCCCTCGCTCCCGACATCTACACCATCCCCGCCAGCTTGCGGCTCACGAATGGACGACGAATGGCGCGGCCGAGCAGCAATGGCTTGGCAAGCCTGCGCCTGAAGGCTAGCTTCCCATCGTGAACTACCAGAGCGTAATCACTCTTGAGCCGGGCAAGCGGGGTGGCAAACCGTGCGTGCGCGGGATGCGCATCACGGTGGCGGATGTGCTGGGCTGGCTGGCGAGCGGCATGTCGCACGCGGAGATTATCGCGGACTTCCCCGAGCTGAACGAGGCGGACATCCGCGCGTGCCTCGCCTACGCCGCCGACCGCGAGCACAAGGCGCACCTCGTAACCGCCGCGCATGAAGCTGCTGTTTGACCGAAGCCGTGATTCGGTTGGTGGTCAGTTTTTCGGAGCCTTCTCACGGCCCATCGCCGATATTCCATCACGTTTTGGAAAGAGGTATGTCACCACGATAATGAAGATGCCTATCACGCTGCCGGTTGTCCCCCCAATGGTAGCCAGCAGCACCGCATCCGAGAGTAAGAAAACCGCGTGACCCTCACTGCGAACACGAAACCACCCTGCTTGAACATCCCAAGCGGTCCCCGGGCCGCCAAATCCTTGGAGAAGCAGCAGCCCAAACACGCAGGCCAACCAGCAAACAATTAAGCAAAAAATGCGATTGGAATATACCTGTCGCAACTCGATGTCCTGCGCCAGTGCCTGATTTTGCAGCCATGCGTTCTCCAACTCGGTGAGCTCCAACTGCGTCTGAACATCAGCTGTTGAAGGCTGGTCGTCTACGGGTCCAGCTGTGATCTTGCCAAAATCCAATCACGCCCCCTTGAGTTTCACAAAATACTCCCGAATTTTCTCGTCAGGAATGTCTGTGCCGATTCGCTCCGGTGCCTTTTCCCACACCTCCTGCCATGGTGTGCCAACGGCGTGCGTCGCATTCGAAAGCTGAATCGCAGTGTAAGGGCTGTAGACTTCCCAAACCCGGTTCAGCAGTTGAGCAGTTTCTCCGAGCATCGCCTCGCTCAATCGTGGGACTTCGCTAACGAGCCTAGTTCCACTGAAGCGAACCAGACGGCCGAGTTCAGCGATGGGGTTGTTCCCAAACTGCTTGAAGGCGTGATAGACCGGGGAAATCACTGGCCCAAACTTCCAAGCTTCAACCTGTTCTGAAACCAGCGGTTTATCCGCCAGTGCCCAATGCCAGCCGTGGGCGAAGTAAATCAGCTTTTGGAGCTTCATTGGCGACACTTCAGCCTTCGGCTTCTGTTTCCATGCCGTCTCCAAGATGTAGTTCGCTACCGCAATCGCGGGATATGGAGCAGAGGTGTTCACGCTGATAAAATGGGCCGTCTTTGTAGCCGACGCAACTCTTCGAGTCAACCCAGGCGCTAAGGCACTGTTCTCGCGTTCTCTCGCCGGCTACACCATCCCCGCCAGCTTGCGGCTCACCCAATAGACCGTCAGCAGGAGCAGGATGCTGCCGGCCCACCACGGGTCGGCCCAGAGGCGGATGCGTTGCTCCAGCGGTTTCGGCTCGGGCAGCAGCGTGATTTGCTCGATGACCTTGGCGAGGTCGGCGGTCGGGCCGATGGCTCCGCCGGTGAGGGAGGCGAGTTCGCGCAGGACGGTGAAGTTCGCGGGCTGGCCGACTTTCTCGCGCACAGGTTGCGTCACGGTGATTTCGGTTTCCAGCTTGCGACCGGCGCTGTCGGCGGTGAGGAGGATTTTGTGCGGGCCGCCTTGCTTGGGCACGAAGCTGGACTTGAACACGCCCCAGCCGCCGTCGAGCGCGGCGAAGTCGAGCTTCTCCGTGCGACCGCCGGGCGTGGTGATTTTGCCGTCCACCTTGCCCTTCTCCAGCGGGAAGCCGCTCGCGTCGAGCACGGTGGCCTGGAGGAAGACGGTGTCGCCGGCGTTCGGCGTCTCGGGGCTGAAGGTGAGCCGCACGCCCGCGCGCTCGGCGAGATGCCGCTGGTGCGACATCCAGCGCACGACTTGACTCCAGAAGCGGTAATGCCACTTGTCCTCGACGCCGCGCCGCCACCGCCACGCGCTGTCCGTGCCCATGAAGAGCACCTTGCCGCTGCCTGCCGGGCGCGTGACCAAGAGCGGCACGCGGCCCCACGCGTTGCGCATCGAGGCGTGGACGGCGAGGACCTCGCTGCCAGGCCGGCTCTTCTCCACGGCGGCGCTCCAGTAAAAGCCGGGCAGGTTTTTCCAGATGTCGTCGTTGCGGTTCTCGTCGCCGTCGAAGCGCGTGAGCAAATGGCCTTTGCCCACACTCGACAGCAGCAGCGGCACTTCGTTTTGCAACGCGACGCCGTCGGGCCGTTTGTCGTCGAGCTGCACGGGCATGAGGTCCGCGAGCGGGCCGTTGAGGAAGGACATCTGCCGACCGCGCCGGCCCGGCAGGAAGATGAGGCCGCTGCCCTGCTGCTCGACAAGGCCGCGAATCAGCGCGACATCCGACTCCTTCAGCTCGCCTTCGCCCACGCCCACGTCGCCGAGGAAAATCACGTCGTAGCGCTGGAGCTGCTCTTTCGTGCCGGGGAAGGCCGTGAGATAGTTGCGTCCGCCGCCGGGACCAAGCGACGGATGGAACAGCACGCAATGCGACTCGACGCCGGGGTCGCGTTCGAGGGCATTGCGGAGGTAGCGGTATTCCCAGCGCGGCAGCGAGTCCACCACGAGCACCTTGAGCGTCTCCGAGCGCACGGCGATGCGGAACTGCTGCGCGTTGTTGTCCGTCAGCGCCTCGTCGGCCTCGGGCGGCAGGCGCAGCGTGATGGTCTGTTCGCCGACGTTGCGCGGCGACCACACGATGGCGTCCTGCAATTGCCCGCCCGCCGGGATGGTGATGTCCTTCTTCACTTCCTCGCCGTCGCCCGCATCAATGATGAGCTGCGTCTTCACCTCGCGCGGCAGGTGGCTCACGATGCGGAACGGAATGGAAATCTGCTCTCCGATAAGTCCGTAGCTTGGCACCGAGGCGCGCTCCAAAACCAAGTCCGGCAACGGCTGCTCCGCGCCCACTCCCACGGCGAAGATGGGCGTGTCCGTCTCGCGGAACCGCGCGGCGGCGAGCAACGGCGGCTTGCCGGCGTTCCAGTCGCCGTCGGTCAGCACGAGCACGGCGCGGAGGTTTTTGTGGCGCTGGAGCGACGCTTCGAGCGCGGCGCTCAAGTCTGTGCCGGCCTCGGCCTGCGCGTTGAAATTCGTATCCACCGGCGGTGCGGAGAAGTCCTCGATGATGACCTTGCCGGACTTTTCCAAGGGCTTCCAAAAGCTCGTCGCGCGCCGGGCCGCGAGCCACTCGGCGCGGGTGAGGACGTTCGAGCCGCCGCGCACATCGCGCGTGGCCATGCTGCCGGAGGCGTCGAGCAGCACGGCGATTTGCGGCGACTCCTTGCGCTCGATGCGCCGCACCAGCTCGGGCCGGAACAGCGTGAAGACCAGCAGCGTCATGATGACCAGCCGCAGCGACTCCATGAACACCGCCGCCTTCCCCCCGCGCCGCGTGGCATTCTGCCAGCACAACCACGCCGCCCCGCACCACACGGCCACGCCGAGCAGAATGAGCCACGGAGAAGAGGCGAAGGACCAGGTGGTCAAGGCACTTCCTCCCCCGTAGGTGCCGACGTGAGGAGGCTCTGACTAATGCGAAATGCGGAATGTGGAATGCGGAATGGAATGAGAGACTCCTCACGTCGTCTCCTACTACGCGGCGCGGGCTTGAGGTGAGATTGGCAGTCCACGCTTTCGGCTTCGATTACGCGCACGTCGCAGCTTGGGTCTTGGTCACGGGAAGGTTTGTCCGGGAAATGCGGAGTGAAGTCAATGCACGTGGCAGGAGCGGGACTGCCCCGAGAGCGCAGTCGTCGCTGACTTCTGTTTCCGGGTGTTGTTTGGACTGACCACCGGGCTGACTACGCCTCCCGGGTTGTCTGCGAAACGCCCGCCTGACCCCGTCCGCCGCCCTTCTGCGCCCAAAAAGGAATTGTCTGGCCGCTGCCTTCGCGTAGTGTCCGCGCCTCTATGCGACAGGTGAATCTGGGCATGATCGGTGGCGGCACCGTCGGTGGCGGTGTCTATGAAGCCATCCGGCGGAACGGCGCCTTGATGGCGTCGCGCCTCGGCGTGTCGCTGAACATCCGGCGCGTCGCCGTCCGCGACTTGAAGAAGGCCCGCGCGGTCAACATCCCCGCCCGCCTGCTCACCACGGACTGGCAGGACGTCGTCGCGGACCCCGAGGTGAACCTCGTCGTCGAGCTGATGGGCGGCACCACGACCGCGCGCCAGGTCGTTCTCGCCGCGCTCAAGCTCGGCAAGCCCGTCGTCACGGCGAACAAGGCTTTGCTCTCCGCGCACGGCGAGGAGCTTTTCGCGGCGGCGCAGCAGCACGGGACGAACCTTTACTACGAGGCCAGCGTCGCCGGCGGCATTCCCATCATCAAGGTGCTGCGCGAGGGCCTCATCGGGAACCGCATCACGCGGCTCTTCGGCATCGTCAACGGCACCTGCAATTACATCCTCACGCGGATGAAGGACGAGGGCGCGGACTTCACCGCCGTGCTGGCGGACGCCCAGCGCCTCGGCTACGCGGAGACGCCGCCGGACCTCGACATCGACGGCCACGATGCCGCGCACAAGACCGGCATCCTCGCCAGCCTCGCGCACGGTTTCTGGGTGAACCCGAAGCAGATTTTCACCGAGGGCATCCGCCACATCACGAAGCAGGACATCGAGTTCGCCGGGAAGCTCGGCTACACCATCCGCCTGCTGGGCTGCGTGAAGGTGGCCGAGGGCGTCCGTCGGGGCAAATCGGCGACCGGGAACCGGCAATCAGCAATCCAAGTCTCCGTCTATCCCGCACTCGTTCCCAACTCCCACGTCCTCGCCAACGTCAACGGCGTCTTCAACGCCGTCTATGTGCGCGGCGACGTGGTGGGCGACACGCTTTACTACGGTCGCGGTGCAGGCCAGGACGCCACGGCCAGCGCGGTCTTGAGCGATCTCGCCGACGCCGCGCTCGACCTCAAGTGCGGCACCAAGAACCGCATCCCGCCCTTCATCCCGCACGAACGCGACGGCGCGGTGCTGCCGATGGACGATGTGGTGTCGCGCTACTACGTGCGGCTGACGGTCGAGGACCGGCCCGGCGTGTTCGCGAAAATCGCCGGCATCCTGGCAAAGGCGAAGATCGGCATCTCCTCCATCATCCAGCCCGAGGGCCACGCCGGGGAGAGTGTTCCCGTCATCCTGATGATTCACGACGCGCCCAACGCCGCGATGCGCCGCGCGCTGGGGGCCATCGGCAAGCTGGCTGCGGTGAAGTCCGCGCCCGTGATGATCCGGGTGGAGAGTTTCGAATGAGCACGCTCCTCTTCCGCTCCACCAACGGCCAGTCCCCCGCCGTCAATCTCCGCGACGCCTTCCTCGCCGGACAGGCGCCCGACCGCGGGCTGTATCTGCCCGAGCGTTTCCCGCAGCTTTTGCGCGAGGAAATCGCCGAGTTCGCCGAGCTGCCGTATCGCGAGGTCGCCTTCCGCGTGCTGCGCAAGTTCACCGAGGGCGTCATCCCTGACGACGCCCTCGCCGCGATGTGCAACTCCGCCTACGACTTCGGCGTGCCGCTCGAAGTCATCCAGCGCGGCGTGTATCTGATGCGGCTGGACCAGGGCCCCACGGCGTCGTTCAAGGATTTCGCCGCGCAGATGATGGCGCAGATGTTCGGGCGCTTCCTCCAGGAGGAGCACCGCGAAGTCACCATCCTCACCGCCACCAGCGGCGACACCGGCGCGGCCGTCGCGCACGCCTTCCACGAGATTCCCGGCGTCCGCGTCATCGTGCTGTTCCCCCTCGCCGAGGTCAGCGAGAGCCAGCGCAAGCTCATGACCACGCTCAAGGAAAACATCCGCACCGTGGCCATTGACGGCAAGTTCGACGACTGCCAGGCGATGGTGAAGCGCGCCTTCGCCGACCCCGCGCTGGAGCACATCCACCTCTCCTCCGCCAACTCCATCAACATCGGCCGGCTCCTGCCGCAGAGCGTTTACTATTTTTACGCCGCCTCGCGCCTCGCGCGCCCGGGCGAGCAGATGGTCTTCTCCATCCCCAGCGGCAACTTCGGCGACATGATGGGCGCGGTCGTCGCGCGCGAGATGGGCCTGCCGGTGCGGAAAATCCTCGCCTCGGTCAACGACAACGACTCCTTCCCGCGCTACCTCGCCAGCGGAAACTACGAAAAAGTCTGCCCCTCACGCAACTCCGTCTCCAACGCGATGAACGTGGGCCACCCGAGCAACCTCGCGCGGCTCGTCGCGGTCTATGGCGGCCAGATGGACGAGACCGGCAAGGTTCACAAGCAGCCCGACCTCGCCGCGATGCGCCGTGACATCTTCTCCAGCTCCATCACCGACGACCGCACGCGCGCGGCGCTGCGGGACTTCTGGAACAAGTATCAAATCCTGCTTGAGCCGCACGGTGTCGTCGCGTGGCAGGGTTTCCTGGACTGGTGCGCCGCCGAGTCCATCGGCTCCACGCCCGCCGTCATCGTCGAGACCGCGAACCCGGCGAAGTTCCCCGAGGAAGTCGAGAAGGTCGTGGGCTGGGCGCCCGATGTGCCCGCCGCGATGACGGCGGCCCTCCAGTTTCCCGAGGACTACGACCGCATGGGCGCGGATTACGAGCAGTTCCGCGCCTATCTCCTCAAGTCGCACACGCCCGCGTGAGCCTTCCCGCTCAGAACCGGCATTGCCAAATCTTGCGCCGTCCTGCTAAAACACGCGCCCTTTGACATGGCTCTCATTGTCCAGAAATACGGCGGCACCTCGGTCGGCAGCCCCGAGCGCATCAAGAACGTCGCCCGGCGCGTGGCCGAGTGTCGCAATCGCGGCGACCAGGTCGTCGTCGTCGTGTCCGCCATGAGCGGCGTGACCGACAACCTCATCAAGCTCGCCAAGGAGATCACCGCGCTGCCCAGCGAGCGCGAGATGGACATGCTCCTGGCCACCGGCGAGCAGCAGACCATCGCCCTCACCGCCATCGCCCTTCAGCAGCTCGGCATCCCGGCCACTTCACTCACCGGAGCGCAAGCGGGCATCGTCACAGACGGCGTCCACACCAAGGCGAAGATCAAGAACATCACGCCCAAGCAGGTCCACACGCAGCTTGACGCCGGCAATGTCGTCATCGTCGCCGGATTCCAGGGCGAGACGGCGGAAGGCCAGATCACCACGCTGGGTCGCGGCGGCTCGGACTTGACGGCCATCGCGCTGGCCGCCGCCGTGAAGGCCGACCTCTGCCAGATTTACACCGACGTGGACGGCGTTTACACCGCCGATCCGCGCATCGTCCCCGGCGCGAAAAAGCTGCCGGAGATCGCCTACGACGAGATGCTCGAACTCGCCGGCGCGGGCGCGAAGGTGATGCAGCTCCGCTCGGTGGAGTTCGCGAAGAAGTTTGGCGTGGTGTTTGAAGTCCGCTCCAGTTTGAACGACAACCCCGGAACGATTGTGAAAGAAGAAACGCAAAGCATGGAAGGTGTCGTCGTGCGCGGCGTCGCGCTCGACAAGAACCAGGCCAAGGTCACCGTCGTCGGCGTGCCCGACCGACCCGGCGTGGCCGCCCGCATCTTCAAGGCGCTGGCCGACGGCACCATCGGCGTGGACATGATCGTGCAGAACATCAGCCACGGCTCGAAGTCGCCGACCACCGACATCTCCTTCACGCTCGACAAGCCCGACCTCGCCAAGGCCCGCAAGGTCATGGACGGCCTCAAGGGGGAGATCGGCTTCACGGATCTCGCCGTGAGCGAAACCATCGGCAAGCTCTCCATCGTGGGCGTGGGAATGAAGAGCCACAGCGGCGTGGCGGCGAAGATGTTCGAAACGCTGGCGAAGGAAGGCGTGAACATCGACATGATTTCCACGAGCGAAATCAAAATCTCCGTGGTGATCGAACTCGCGAAGGGCGAGGCCGCCATGCGCGCGATTCACAAGGTCTTCCTCGGGACGTGAAGCTGTAGCCGCCGGGGTCAGGGAGGCGGATTACTCATTCAAGAAGCCGTCCGCTTCCTCACGTCGGCGGCTGCACGTCGGTCCGGGCTACGGTTTTTTCAAGTAGTGCAGCTCTGCTCCCGCCCTGCGGAGCGACTCGACGTGGAAGTTGAACCAGGTGTCGCGGCGGCCATCGACCATCTTCCGCTGGTTGTGATCCAGGCCCTCGACCTCGAAGTAGCCGTGCTCGACGCCCGCCTTCGTGAGCGCCTCGTGGTATTCACGGACGGTCTTGAGGTGGCCGTCGTCCGCCGTGCCGCAAGCAACCTGGATGCGGAGCCCGGCCTTGATGGCGGCGAGGTTCTTCGTGAGGTTCGCGAACGGGTCGTTGGCCAGCAGATGCGCTGGATCGCTGCCGAGATAGTTCACCGGCCACTCCTTCGGCGAAGCAGTCCTGGCCATCTCGGAGGTGTGATAGACATTCCCGGACTGGTTGAAGAGCGAGCAGAAGTGCTGCGGGTGCCGCATCGCCAGATGCGTTGAGCCGCGCCCGCCCATCGAGAAGCCTTCGATGCACCGGCCCTTGCGGTCGGCAATCGTGCGATAGGTCGCGTCAACGTGCGGCATCAGCTCCTTCACGAAGGTCGTCTCGGCGGGAAACCGTCCGTCAGCGGAGTCCTGATACATCGTCGCGCGCCCGCCGTTCGGGAAGACCATGATGATCTCCGGCCAGCGGCCGGCGAGGATGCCGGCGTGCAGGAACTCCGCGTTGTAGGTCGTCCGCGTCTCGTTGCCGGTCGCGCCGTGGAGGTGGTAGATGACCGGGTAGCGGCGCGTGGTGTCCTTCGCGTAGCCGGGCGGCAGGTAAACGCAGTAGCCCACCTCGCGCTTCATCGCGGCGCTGGGATAAGTGTGGTGCGTGACGTTGACCGGGAAACTCGCCGGCAGCGGCTTCGCGACCCACATCTCGTCATCGTTGGTCTGGCTGGCCGACGCTTTCTTCTTCGCCTCGGCCGAGAGGACTTTGCCACAAGAGGGCGCAAAGAGCACAAAGGCGGAGAGAGTGAGGGTGAGGGTGAAGCGAGGGTTCATGGAAGTATTGGCTCCTACGGATTCAATCCAGCGGCTGCTTCTCGAAGTCGGTTTCGTTCACCCATCTGGCCTTAAGCTTCTCGCCCTTCATGTAGCGCTCGTAGAAGTTCACGAAGCCGGGACTTGCGTGGAGGTATTTGTCAAACACGTCGCCCTTGCCTTCCATGCGCGGGTCGCCCTGCTGCCGCAGCTCGGCGTGGAGCTGGGCTTTGAGCGCGGCGAGCCGGGCTTTGGCCGCTTCGCTCAAAGCCAGATTCGTCATGCAGTCCGGGTCCTTGCGCAGGTCGAAGAGTTCCTCGGCGGGACGCTTGCCGAAGCAGAGCGCCCACGGGATGTCGCCGGAACTCTGGCGGTGGGCGTCCAGGATGAACGACTTTGTCGGGCTGGCGTCCACGTTCAGGTAGCCGGTCTCGGGGTTGCACGCGGGCCAGCGCGATGGCTCGAAGTTTTGCAGGAAGAGCACGTCGTTCTTCACGATGCCGCGGATGGGATAGCCCACGTCGCA
>Ga0172379_10003216_pt1 | contig 26589 bp, 12 predicted proteins | sample GrowelOW334metaG_FD_119756 | JGI IMG/M metagenome (GOLD analysis project Ga0172379, IMG submission 119756) | Groundwater microbial communities from an aquifer near a municipal landfill in Southern Ontario, Canada - Groundwater well OW334 metaG | ecosystem: Environmental > Aquatic > Deep...
AATTTGCAGGGATTAGTAGGAAAGATGATTGCGGTTAAGCCCATCGAGGTGGATCGAGAAAAGAACCGTTTAATTTTCTCGGAAAAGCATGTTTCCGAAGCCATGCAAATGGTTCAGCGGGAGAATGCTCTTAAGGCAGTGAAGGTAGGGGATACTTTGGAAGGGAAGGTAACAGGAGTCTTAAATTTTGGTGCGTTTGTGGCGGTCACTGTTTCGGGAGTAACAGTTGAGGGATTGGTCCATATTTCAGAGATTTCCTGGGAGAAAGTGGAGGATATCCACAAATATCTCAAGGTAGGAGATGCCGTAAAAGTTAAGGTGATGGGGGTAGAGCAGGGGACCGGGAAACTGAACCTCTCAATCAAACAGCTGCAAGCTGACCCATGGAGTATGGCGGCAGAGAAGTACCCAGCCGGGACAACGATTAAGGGTAAGATTTCCCGGAGCGCGCCATTTGGCACGTTTGTGAACTTCGAGCCAGGAGTAGATGGACTCATCCATGTCTCTCGGATGGGTAGTTTTGGGGAGTTAACACCTGGAGAAGTGATCGAGGTGTTGGTTGAGAATGTGGACCCAGAACACCGCAGAATGAGTTTGGGACCAGTACTTAAAGAGGTGCCGGTTGGTTATAAATAAGCTAGTAGGAGAAGAAAATATGAGCAAGACAAAGATGATAGTGAAGGATGATCAGATCTTGGTTGACTTAGAATGGATTTTTGAGGAAATCCGAGGAGCGAATGGGGATTGGAAGGCAGTCGAAGAGCAATTGAGAGGATTACTTTCGGCGGTAGAGGAATAGTATGTCACCAGAGATACCATCGACGAACAGAACAATGTTGGAGAGGATGCTGGGGAGCGGATGGGAAGTGAAAGAAGGAGATCCTAGCTTGTTGGTTAGGGTTGTTAGGGGGGGGTTAGTTCACTGTGTTGATGGGCGGAAGGTGGATCAATTTCTGGTACCACAAAAAATTGTACGAGGCCCTAAGATTCAGGGTGGAGCTGAGGGGGTAGCTTTGCTGTTGGCGAAAGCTCAGGGTGTTTCGGAAGTGGATGAAAGTTGGTTTAGAAAAGCATGCCAGGTGATTAAAAACTCTGGTTTTGTGCCGGGTGTACATGATTTTGATCACTTACACTGTGGTCATTTTAACCTGACAAGTCAAGGAAAATTTGAGGGAATGCCAGGATTCACAGTAACGGCAGGGGACATGAGCCGGATTGTAGGGGAGTTTGGAGGGAGCCAAGTCCATTTGGCAGGTCAACACGAGGAGACGGTGGTGCGAGTTAATTTTGTTCCGAACATGACTTTAATTCCGAACGAGGAAGCTTTTAATCTGGATGCATGGTATGCAAAAGTGATTGGGATCAATCAAGAGACTTTGCTTGATAATGCGGCTAAGACGGTAATGGGACTTAGTTCTGTTCGGACGGTTGAAGTTTTTGGCTAGCCATTTGCTAGAATAGCCTCATGGTGAAAAGTAGTGTAGTTTACGAATGTGCGAGTTGTGGGGCGCAGTACCCCAAGTGGGCAGGGAAGTGTGAAGAATGCGGGAAGTGGAATACCCTGGTTGAAGAAGTACAAGTCGGGAGAAGAACCAAAACGGCGCAAACAAGGGGGGTGGGGGCAAGATTACAAAATTTGAACGAGATTGAAACCAAGACAATGGCCCGTTTATCCACGGGGATTGGGGAGCTCGATAGAGTGCTCGGGGAGGGGTTGGTATTGGGTGAAGTTTGCTTGATGATAGGGGAACCGGGGATTGGAAAGAGTACACTGCTTACTCAACTGTCTTTAAACTTAGAAAGGACGGTTTATGTCTGTGGAGAGGAGTCTCCGGGTCAAGTGAGATTAAGAATTGAGAGAATGCAGAAAGGGAAAAAGTCCCAAAACAAAGAGCCAAAGCTCAAATTGTTGGCGGAGACGGATGTGGACGTAATTTTGACAACGATTGAGAAGGAAGATATAGCTTTACTAATCATTGATTCGGTACAGACTTTGTATACGGCTGATTTACCCGGGATGGCGGGGTCGGTTGGTCAGATTCGCGAGTGTACGGGACGACTAATTGCATACGCGAAGCGGAAAAACGTGCCGATTATGTTGGTTGGGCATGTCACTAAGGAAGGTGAGATGGCGGGACCCAAGGTACTAGAACATATGGTGGATGCGGTATTGGAGCTGACGGGTGACCGTTATTATGACCTGAGAATTTTAAGAACGCAGAAAAATCGGTTTGGGGCGACGGATGAAGTGGGGGTGTTCCAGATGAGTGAGACAGGCATGACGGAAGTAACTAATCCAAGTCAATTATTTTTGGCAGAACGGGAAGAGGGAGCGATTGGAAGCGCGGTGGCGGTCATTATGGAGGGAACCAGGCCAGTACTGGTAGAAGTGCAGGCATTGGTGGTGGAGTCGGAGCTTCCGGTACCCCGGAGGGTAGCGCAGGGAGTGGATGTTAGACGAGTGCAGATACTTTTGGGGGTGTTACAAAAATATACCCGGCTGGCGGTGGGGAGTAAGGATGTGTTTGTGAAAGTAACCGGCGGATTGAGCGTAAAGGAGCCGGCAATTGATTTGGCAACAGTATTAGCGATTGCCAGTAGTGTGCGAGGGAAAGCATTGCCGAAGAATGCGGTGGCGATCGGAGAAGTGGGACTATTGGGTGAGATTAGGAGTGTAGGGTGGGAGCAAAAACGGGAAAAAGAGGCCCAAAAATTGGGCTACACGCAGATTTACTCGAGAAGTAGTCACCGAAAAGTTGGGGAAATCATCCAGAATTGGTAATTTGAAGATCTAATCCTAGTTCGACGTACTTCACGCGAAAAAGACGGCGTTCTCGCCTGCTGGCGATCCGCCTCTAACTCGGCCCGTCGGCCTGCGTAAACTTTTTCGGCTGTGAAATACGTCTGTACTAGTTATTCGTTAGTTATCCACAATCGTAAATTGAGAGAAAATGCCAGGGGTGTATTTTATATGGGTTATTGGAGAAAGGGGAGATATATTTGTTATAGGTTGACTTCGTCTACTCGAGGTGCTAGGATACGAAAAGAGCATTCCTACCGCTGATATACCGTTTGCACAGTTCTCACGAGTAGCAATGCTCTTATTCAAATACGATGTGTAGTATTTCTAGGTCCTACACAAGCGTACATGAACTTTAACATCACACGTGGTGGGCGTCAAGCTACATTTTGTGTGTAAGGGATGTTGTTACCCACTACGGGTAGTGTATAGGCTTATAATGTCTCGACGCGTGAATAGTATCGGGGGGCATGTGAGATAGGGCAGGCTCATAGCCCTCCGATAGTGTTCAGGTGCCATAAGACGATGATGGATAACGTAAAATGAAGAGGAGTCGGCGATGTCTTTTCAGGGTTTAGGCAAGGAATTTTCAAAAAATCTGAGTTTTTTCGAAAGTGGGTTGGGAGGAGTGTTCCCGGCGATCGAACGGGGGAAGGCGTTAGAGATTGCCAGACAGGAAATAGCGGAAGGAAGGCCGGCTTATTTGAAAGCAAAGAAAGATTCTCAGGCTTTAATGGTATATGTGGAACCACGGAGGGATGGGTTGGTTTGGGCAAGCGTGGTACCGGCGTTACATTTTGTAACATCGCATGGACTAGGGAGGCATCAGGGGACAACAGATCGAGTTGAGTCGTTTGCAGAAATATTAAGACAGGGATTTCGCTCACCAACTGGAGAGAATAATGCTTTGTTACTAACACCGGGATATGGAGAAGAAAAGTGGAAATCTGGTTATCCTCGAGAAAAGATCAATGGATATTTTGGTGGATGGTATATGACGAAACAAAATGCCCAGGACAGAGGGGCGAACAAGGGAGATTCACTCCGAGTGGTGCTTTGGTCGGGATTCTACGCGGAGAATAGGGTAAAGGTACAAAAAGGGGGGATACAAAAAAATTCAACTTGTGTAGATGGGACAAGTATTGGTTATGTAGAGGGGGTGGTCGTGACGGCACCAGGATCAGATTGGAGACAAAGAATTGAGTTTTACCGTAATTTATATCGGGAGCAGAGACTAATAGCGCCGTTGGAAATTTTTGATGTGCAGGGACAACGGGTGAGAGTAGAATAAATTTATGCAGATATTTAGTGGAAGTAGTAATTCGGGATTAGCCAAGCAAGTGGCGGAATTAATGGGAAGTAAATTGGGTGAGGTGGAAATTTCGCGGTTTGCGAATGGGGAAATTAGGGTATGGGTAAAAGAGAAGAAGTTGGGAAAGCAAGTGGTAGTAGTGCAGTCGTTGTCGAGTCCAACCAATGAACATGTGATTGAGTTTTGTCTTTTATGTGATGCCTTACACCGGGAGGGAGCCAGGGAGATCACAGCCGTCATCCCCTGGATGGGGTACAGTAAACAGGACAAGGTGTTTCGGCCGGGAGAGCCACTCTCGGCTAAAGTGATGGCACAGATATTGCAGACTGCCAAACTAGAAAAAATAATTACCTTTGATCTACATAACCGGGCAACCTTGGGATTTTTTGAGGTGCCGATTGTTGAATTATCAGCCAAACCCCTATTGATCGATTATTTCCGGAAAAAGGTGGGGGAGCAGACGGTGGTGGTGGCGCCGGACGCGGGGAGTGCCAAGGCCAGTACTTCGTTTGCCCAGTCCTTGGGATTGTCGGTTGTGTACGTCGACAAAAGACGGGATTTGGAGAGTGGGAAAGTCACGATCATGGGGATGAGCCAGGGTGTAGCAGGAAGGAAAGTAATTCTGGTAGATGATAATGTTTTTACCGGTGCAACCCTTTTATCAACCGCGAAAGAACTCAAACAAGCTGGAGCCAAATCAATCCGAGTGGGATTAACCCATCATTTGTACGTGCCGGGGGTACAAGAAAAACTCGAGCAGAGTGAGATAAATGAGATCGTGGTCACAGACACGATAGGAGGAAAAGATAAATCAAAGGTCAAAAGTCAAAAGTCAAAACTTAGAGTGCTGAGTGTGGCGCCTTTGATAGTTGACGAACTAGCGAAGTAGTGCGATACTATGGTTTGTTCCCCGAGAAATAGATAGATTTCAGACATTTGATTCCAGTAGTTTGTACAAAGAAAAATTTTATGGAGGTAGGTATGCCAGCAGTTGCGAAAAAGAAACAGGAAGAAGTGACCGCTCAGCCGAGTTTGGTCGTGCCGGTAGCTCAAGCAGTGCGACCTACTTTTGCACCGAGACCGCAGACCTATGTGGCACCTCAAAATACTCAGCCGATTGAAAATATTGTGGGTTATTTGGATGATTCGCCAGATGGGCACGGGGTACTGCGACCGCATTTTTCCCCGAGTGAGCGGGATGTATATATTTCCAGTATGGTGGTACGCCGGTTGGGACTGCGACCTGGGGATTATGTGGAAGGAACAGCGAGAAAGCCCAAGGAAAATGAACGTTATTGGGGGCTGGCCACGGTTAATAAGATTAATAACAAGCCACCGAGCGAGTTGTATAAGCGGGTGAAATTTCATAACCTAACACCGATTTATCCCAACCAGAAGATCAAGCTAGAGATGGGACAACAACCATTATCCAACCGCTTGATTGATTTGGTGGCGCCGATTGGACGGGGACAGCGGGGAATGATTGTGGCGCAACCCAAGGCGGGTAAAACAACCATCATGAAAGATATGGTGACCGGAATTGCGGCTAACTACCCAGAGATTCACCTGATGACGGTTTTGATTGGGGAGCGACCGGAAGAAGTCACAGATATCAAAAGACATTTGGAAAAGGTCACGGAAAAATCAGAGATGAGGGGAGAGTGTGCGGCCAGCAACTTTGACGAGCCGGCCGAAGACCAAACTAGAGTGGCGGAGATCGCCTTAGAGCGGGCCAAGCGACTGGTTGAGGAGGGGAGGGATGTAGTGATCCTCCTAGACTCAATTACCCGGCTGGCGAGGGCATATAACCTGGCAATCCCCACGAGCGGGAGAACCTTGTCGGGTGGATTTGATCCGGCGGCCTTGTACCCACCGAAGCGATTTTTTGGAGCAGCCCGGAAAATGGAAGACGGGGGGAGTTTGACCATCATCGGAACCGCTTTGGTCGATACGGGTTCACGTATGGATGAGCTGATTTACGAAGAATTTAAGGGTACCGGCAACATGGAGTTGGTACTGGACCGCCGATTGTCTGAACGGCGGATTTTCCCAGCCATTGATGTGTACAAATCGGGGACAAGACGGGAAGACCTCTTGTTTACGGGAACCGAATACCAAAATATTGTGGTCTTACGCCGGATGGTGGATATGCTGGGGGATGATGAGCGGACCAGCGTCTTGGTTGAGCGCTTGGGCAAGACCAAGTCCAACAAGGAGTTCTTGGCGACGCTAAAAGAGGGGTAGGGTTTGTGATAAGATAGGTGACTGATATGACAGAACTTACCCAGCGACAGGAACTGGTGGAATTTGCTCGGCAACTGTGGGTGTACCTTTCACGGCACGCATATCGAGCTTTTTTCCGCTTTGAAGCAGGAAAAGATTTGATAGCGGGAGCGCTGTACCACCAGAGAGGGCGTTACGCCAGGCCATTTTTGCATTCAGCCATGTTGGCTTTGATCTTTTTTGGAATTACCTTTGGCCCCAAGTTGGTGAGAGCCAGTTTTTTGAGTGAAAATGAAAGCGGAGGAGTGGTGGGAGTGGTGTTTGGACAAGGAACGGAAGCAAATGGGTTGGTCACGATTGAGTCACAAAAAACCTGGAACCAAGTGTCAGAGTATACCATTAAGGACGGGGATACTCTCTCGGGAATTGCCGAGAAATTTGATGTGTCGGTGGATTCGATCAAGTGGGCGAATGAAAGTATCAATTGGCAAAAAATTAAAGAGGGACAAGTGGTTTCAATCCCGCCGGTCACAGGGATTGTGTACAAGGTTAAGCCAGGAGATACCGTCTATTCGCTAGCGAAGAAATTCCAAACAGATGCCCAGGCAATTGTTGACTTTCCGCTCAACACTTTTTCGGATGATGAGACGTTTGCATTGGTAGCTGGACAGACCTTGGTATTACCAGATGCGGTGATGCCGGATGCGCCTACTCCCACGCTGCCGCGCTTTGCGAATGTATTGACGCCTGATGCGGGAGCAGTCTCGGCAACGGGTAGTTTTGCCTGGCCGGCCTTTGGACGAATTACACAGGGATATCGCTGGTATCACCCGGCGATTGATATTGCTAACCATGATGGGGGAGCAGTCTTAGCGGCTGATGCGGGGAGAGTGGAAACGGCAGGGTGGAGCAGTGTTGGATACGGCAATCATGTGGTTATCAATCATGAGAATGGTTACCGGACACTGTATGCCCATTTGGCGAGCTTGAGTGTCCAAGTGGGGCAAAGAGTGAACCGTGGGGCGGTACTTGGGATGATGGGGAGTACGGGGCGAAGTACGGGGACTCATTTACACTTTGAGATCCAGGGTACTGGGGGAAAACCAGATCCGTTGGGCTATTTGAAATAGATATGGTGGATACTTTATTGTTTGGGGCTGCTTTTGATCCTCCACACTTGGGACATTTGATGGTGGCAGAAGAGGTGTTGAAAAGAAGATTGACAAGAGAAGTGTGGTTGGTACCTTGTAGAAAACATGCTTTTGCAAAAAATATGTCAGATACGAAGGATCGTTTGGCGATGGTAAAATTATTAGAGAGAGCAGGGATTGTAGTAAGTACAATTGAGTTAGAGCGGAAAGGTACAAGCTATGCGTACGACACACTGGGTGAAGTAAGGCGGCTGTGTCCAGGGAGAAAAGTGGGTTGGCTCATGGGATCTGACCAGTTGCTTAATTTTCATAAGTGGTATAAATACAAAGAGTTATTGGTGGAATATCCGGTGTATGTATATCCCAGAAAGGGATACCCTTTTAAGCCTTGGTATCCAGGGATGATTTTGATCGAGAAGGTACCAATGTTGACAATCTCGTCACGGGAAGTTAGAGAGAGATATACTAAGGGAGGGAATGTCGGTGGATTGGTGCTTCCAGAGGTTGCACAATATATTAAACAAAACAAGCTATGGATAATGTAGAAAAGATTATTGTTTGGTTAAATAAGGTTTATGGTGGTAGGTCAGCAGTAATTGCGATCTCTGGTGGGGTGGACTCGGCGTTGACACTGACTTTGCTGGTGAGGGCTTTGGGGCGTGAACACGTGGTCCCGGTTTGTTTGCCGTATAAGGATCAAGACATGTATGATGCGAAGAAAATTATAGAGTGGAATGGTGTAACGGAGATGATGTTGGAAATAAACATCAAAGAAGCGGTCGATGAGATGGCAAGGAAGCTGGATGTGGAAAATGAGGTGGTGAGAAAGGGAAATATCATGGCTAGAATACGGATGATAGCTTTGTTTGATACGGCGAAGCGAGTCGGTGGATTGGTGTGTGGGACCGAGAATAAATCAGAGCATGAGTTGGGGTATTACACACGGTTTGGAGACGGTGCGAGTGATGTGGAACCGATTGTTCATCTATATAAAACAGAAGTGTGGGAGATGGCGGAGAAACTGGGGTTACCAAAAGTTTTTTATACCAAAGTACCGACGGCAGGGCTATGGGAAGGGCAGAGTGATGAGGAGGAAATGGGTTTTTCGTATATTGACGCGGACAAGGTGTTGAGAGGGGAGATAGAAGGGGTGGATAAGGAGATAGTGGCAAGGGTGAAGGAGATGGTTAAGCGGAATGGGTTTAAGCAAGAGGTTCCGTATACGATGGAGTGATCAAATGTTGATGTCGAGTAGGGCATTTTTCCCAAGACTGTTGATTGGCTGATTAAGAGTGGCAAATTCTTGCATTCCCCGATAACCATCGGAAGAATAAGTATATCCGTCTCCGCTAAAGAGCTCTTTTAAATATATGGAGAAATATAAAAAGGCTCTGATATCAACAAGATTCATTTGAGATTGCATAAATCTGTCGATTGTCATAAAACGAGGGTCAGATGGCCCATTTTTTTCTACTTCGGCAAATGAAAATCCTGATTGAGTTTGAATTTGTTCAAATGGAATTTTGCTAAGTTGATTGTAATGAGAATGTAATGCTTTGGTGGTTTGGGGATAGGCGTGCGAGATTAGCGATACCATATTAGACCATGTAGCAGGGCGAGCGAACTTGCTTTCTGGAAAGACTGCAAGTTTGAACTGAGTACCTTCTAATATTTTTTGATTGATGTAATCTGGAGTATAGCCAATAGCTGTTAGCATTTCATGACCCGATTTTCCAGGCAATAGAGATAATCCGTCTGGTCCCATGAGCATAACGATTTTTCTATTTGGGTCATCGGTAAGAGAGACAAAATCATTCGGATTTTTTCCGCGTAGGATTCTACCACATAATCCTTGGACAGAAATAGTTTTACCTTCCTGGAAGGCCTTTGAATAACCTTCCACAGTAGATGTGTGTTGTGGAAATAACCAATCGGGTCTATGGCTCATAGTTTTGATTATACAATAGTGGGGTATATTCCCATGATGAGAGAGGGAAAGGATGGATGGGAAGAGCGGGTACCTACCGAGTTACACGAGTTATTGCGCGGATGGAGTTTGAATCAAGCGTAGTTTGAGGAGGAGGGGAGGCAGAAGAATCATGGTGATACTGCCTTGAATGAAGCTAGTAGTGAAGGAGAGGAGGAGAGTAAAGAGGAGGTAAAAGTAGGACTGGCGACTAGTAATTTTGTAGAAGTGAACAAAGGAGTAGTAGACCAGGAGATAGGCGATGGTGATCTGGGGGTCAAAACTCAAAGTAAGACTATCGATATCAATGTTCCCGCTAAAGGCGGAGATAAAGCCGGCAATGACGGCAGCGGCTAGGTTAAGGAGAATGGCGAGAGCGATAATGGCAAGGATGCGGAAAAATCCTCCGAAGCGGAATTTAATGGCAGGAAAACGGCGAGATTTGGGAGTAACTTGATCGTAGGTGACATCGGGCATATGGACCTCCTTAACTAAGTAATACCAGTGTAGCGAGTATTTGAATGGATGTCTAGGGGGTTAGAGAGGAGTAGTAATAGCTTCACTAACACGTTGGAATATGTCATTAAGGAAGTCGTTAAGATCTGCTTCGGGGACCACACCGGTCTCGATAAGTTCGGGTAGATTGGGATCGATAGCTGCTGTGATAACGAAGTGAGGGGAATCCCAGGCAAGGGGGTGATAAATACCATACTTTTCAGCTACCGGGATTAGTTCTTTGGGAATATCTTTGTATGACTGGAAGTTATTATCGGTGATAGCTAGATCGATTGCATAGCCACTTTGATGTTGAGAGCGTCCAGCTTGGGCGGCCATGTCGGGGCTGGCTGTATTGAGTTGGGCTTGCTCGGCGTAGGAACGATAGCCGTCGAGGACCCCAATATTGTATCCAAGTGATTTGGCTTCGGCGATAAATCCAAGGAGGGGATCAATGGCTGAGGCTTGAAGTTGAATATCTGAGTCCAAAGTGACAATGCCACTATCCGCAAGATTGGTGAGTTGATCGGGAATGTAGGTTTTGGGTAAATTGAGAGTCCCACGAATATTATTTTCTTGAATTTCGGCAGTAATGGCTTGGGTAGCGATTGGATTAAGAGGTGGAGTCTCTGGTTCGGGTGTAGTGAGGGTGGGAGTGGGAGGGAGAATGATCTCAGCATCTATAATTTCGACATTGATCACGGTTCCATCGGTGGTGGTAATGGTTGAACCATCGAGAGAAAGAATAGCTCCTTGACCAAAGAGAGGATCGTAAAGGATGATGTCCCCTTGAGCATTTGTGTCGATTGCGAGGGTTTGGTGGCTGACTTCGTTACCAAGAATGGAAGTTTTTAGTTCAACATAAACGAGCGTTTCGTCACTGGCGAGACTTGAGATGTTGGTAGGAGAGTCGGCAGTATCGGTGATAGTAAAGCCGTTGGTTTCGAGAACAGTTCTTACTTGGGAGAAATCTAAGTCAGCGCTAAGATTGGGGAAAAATTTGTCAATGACCGTAAGTGGGGTGGCAGACGGATCGACATAACTGGCGAGAAGCATGGAAATGAGTGTTGGTCCATCTCCACTAGCCGCAAGATTATTGTGGTTGGATTGGGGAAGTAAAGTATCGGTCCAAGACGGATCCAGTTGGGATTGGTAAACTAAGTCGTAAGTGTCGGGGAGAATTGCGGGGGGAATTTTGACGGGTACGACAACGGGTGGTTGTTCTGTTTCGACGGGGGGTGATTGAGGATCGGGAATTTTTTCGGCGGTTGAAGCGGTGGATGGTTGGGTTTGGGTATTAGGGGCGAGTGTCTGGAAGAGGGTTTGGGTGAGAGTTCGTGTATTGACTTGGACATTGCGGATTCCAACCATGAGATTACCGAGCGCGCTGCCATTACGCCATAACTCGATGAGTTTGAGGGTATTACTGGTAGTAAGATTATTACTTTGGGTATAGCCTTTGGCGGTAGTGGCAAAACTGCCAATCGCACTATCGAGAAGGGAGTAGGCAGTATAGAGGAGGGGATTGGCTTGTTGGATAGCGAGAGTGGTTGTTCCACCACCAATCCCAGCACCAATAATCAAGAGGCGCTCTTGGAAGTTGGTCGCTTGGGAATAGTTGTGGAAGAATTGAGTGACGATACTGGTGCCGGTTTTGGCAAAGGTAGTGGTGAAGCGGATTAGACTATAGATAGTGCGTCCGGTTTGACCAAGATACGTGGGGAAAGCGAAACTACTGCCGATACTAAAACCGCGAGTAATGGCTTGTTTGGTGAGAGAGCGGGTGATGGAACCGGTATTAAAGCCGAGAATTTTTTGTTCGAGATTGGTGGCTAGTTGGCGACCACCGACGCCGATCCATATTTTCTCGATAGGTGAAGAGATAAGATCAAGAATTGGGTCAAGAAACGAGCGTGAGGCTGGTCGGTGAAAAGGAAGCGTCAATGATTGGAGCTGTTGTTGTTGATCGCGAGTTAGTTTTTGGCGGAGAGTGGGAGAGAGTTGTCCGGTAGTAAAGATTTGGGTTAATTCGCTGGAAGTCGGCCGTTGATTACGAGCGAGATTAGTGTACCAGACAGTAAAGGGAAGTAGCTGTTGGCGGAGGGTATACGCGTGGAAGAGGTTGGTAACCGAGCCATATTTAGTTTTATAAAGAGTGGCAAAAAGTTCAGCCAGAGGGCGGGTTTGTTGGTTACTAGCAAAATCAGAGAGGGAACCAAATTGATCTGAAACAGCTTGCTGTTGAAGCGTGAAGCGTTGTTTAGCGGAGAGGGATTGTTGAATGAGTCGTTGAGTACGTCGATCAGAAAGGGCTTGTTGGTAGAGAATGGCCTCTGGTTGAGTCACACCGAGAATATTGGCAGTGTCATGGGGAGTTTGGGTGAGAAGTTGAGAGACAGATAAAATATTGGCACTAGACATTTTGTTGGCGAGTAAGCGACCGATGGAAGAAAGAGTAGTGCTAGCTCGTTTTATCACCTTGCCGGCCGAATCTCTTCTGGTGGGATGTGATTTGGTGAGGGAGATTTTTTTGATGGGGTCAGTGAGAGAAAGAGAAGGTTGAGATTGTGAGTTGTCGATTTGAGAGATTCGGACACCTCCTCCCCAGCCAGCACCATTTTCGTCGATACCAATATCATAAGTATCATTGACGCGAATTTGGTAATATTCTTCTCCACCCACACCGGTAGTGGTTTTGAGTAGTTTGATCTGGGAGTAGGGGACACCAATTGTATTGGCATAAGTTAATACACCTGGGGGGAGCCTGGTGGATTGATCAGTAATTTGATCAAAGTTGATTCTTTGTTTTATTTTTGATAAAACACTGTTTATCTCATCCTGTAATTGAGTATTGATTATGGTTAATGAACCGTCAGTGAGTGTATTGGAAATTGGGAGGGCATGACTTCTCCCAACAACAACAAGAATATTTTTATCAGGATTTTCATCTCTGACTTGTTTAATTCTTGATTGATAATAATTTTCTCTGGCTAGTGCATCAAGTTTTATAAAATTGAGGACCAAAGAAGAGATTCCCTTTGCGTCATCAATCTCGGTTGAAGCGAACATGCTGTCAAACACAGCGTCGGTTAATTGATTGGCATATCCAGAATCTCCTAAGAAATAGTTTGTATATAACTCTAAGATTTTTCTCCTGGATTCTTCTAGGGGGAGATTATTAGCCATATCATTTTGGAGAATGTGTATACCAAACATGAATGCAAAATCTGCTCGGGAGATATCAATTTGGGAATCTAACCATAATTTGTATCTGTCTGATATTTCGTTATTTAAAATAATTAATTCTTTGTTCGTGTTGATTGCATGCTCTTGAGCTGTTTGCATAAATCTCTTTTCAGAGCTAGCTTGAGAATATTGATTTTCCTTGATGGATTCGAATTCAATAACTATGATTTGAGACTGATCTAACCCATTTTGGAATTCCAATTCTGATTTTTCATCAAGGGAGGTTTTGATATGCTGTTCACCGACAATTATTGTTTCGTCTGAATTAATTATGAGTGGTTTATCTGTTTGGGAGGTGGCTTGATCGGAAATTTGGAGGGGAGGGGTGGGGGTTAGATTGGTGTTGACAATATCTATAAATTGCTCTGTTAATTTTCGGGTAGTATCTGATTCTGCGTATCCAAATTGACTGACGGCGATGGATTTTTTGAGTGGGGCATTACCAAGATCTCCAATTACAGCTTGTCCTGTCTTGTTAGTTGGGTCAATAATAATGAAGTAGGAATCGTTGGGAATAATGATTCCGAGATCATCAGCACGAGTGGCGAGGTCTCGTAGTGATTGATTAATGGTTTCGAGATTGCTGATTTTGGTGAGTTTGGGAATTTCGTCGATGGGAGTATTGAACGAATAGAGTTCAAATTTTCTGTTATGAGTGAGGTCGGTAAAGCCAATAGTGTTAGGACGACCGGGAATCTCAATCATGTCTGGGGGAATGAGAAAGCCATGTTCTTTGAGGTAATTGTAATTATCTTTCTGCCTTTGGACGGCTTCGGCGGAGGATAATTCCTTGAGAATAAAGTATCCTAAGTCTTGTCCGTTGTTAAAGATGTGAGCTCTAGTGGTTTTGAGTGATTCGGAGGATAGAATCCCAAGGTCTGATTCTTCTGAAATAAGGATATTGCTGTGGGGAGCGGAAATCCCAATAATTCGTTTCCCAAGAGTAATTAAGCGATCGATATACACAGTGAGAAGATTGGTGCCTTCGGGGTTGGCGATGATACCAGTGGTTCGACCCATAAGCCAGTCGGTGAATTGTTGAGCGAGGGTGGGTTTGGCTTGTTCTGTAGTTGTGCGAGAAAAAGATACGCGGCTATTATCAACAATGGCTTGGATAAAGTTCCGATAACTATTGGCTAAGTTATGAGCTCCCAAACTATCATAAAAGTACATGTTAAAGGCTTTTTGACGAAACTCTGTTGCCCAGAGGTTGGCATCTCCGTCTCCCAATCCTAACTCAATCCAGTCGAGGGCATGGCCTCCCTCATGGCCGATTTTTTGAGCTAGAGTAACTAGAGCTTGTTCACGGGTGGTACCGTAGAGTTTGGAATAGCCATTGATGTCTAATAGATAAAGATCAGCCGATCTCGTATTTGATAAGCCAAAGAATTTTTTGGTTTGTTTGGGGACTAGGGCTCCCGCAGTACCTTCTCCGAAGCGTTTGGCGAGTTCGGAGGGAGAGAGAATGTGAATGGTAACGCCAGATTTTTCTAATTGTTTGAGGATGAGACGGAGATTTGCAGGAGTAAGGGTGTTGGATTGAGCAAGATCGATAAGCTCATCCTGGAAAGAATAAAGCTGATCATGTTTTCTAACAAGGTCGATTTGGCGAGGTGGTTCTCCATAGTCAGCGACATAGTCTGCGTAGGTAGCGACGTTTTCGTGAGAGTAAAAATTGGATGAATTGTTTCTTGGTGCTGAGTTGATTCGAACCCCTCCTCCCCAGGCCGCACCTTTTTCGTCGATACCAATGTCATAAGTATCGTTGACGCGAATTTGGTAATATTCTTCTCCACCCGTACCGGTAGTGGTTTTGAGTAGTTTGATCTGGGAATAGGGGACACCAATTGTATTGGCATAGGTTTGAACACCTGGGGGGAGGAGGGTTTGTTTTTGGGGAGTTAACGTAAATTTAATCTGACCATCTCTTGAGAATGTTAGGGTGCCGTCTTTGGTAAGGGTATAAGAGCCATAGAGAACTCCATAACCTAGTTCTTGATTGTTGACCAATTGATCAGGGGGGATAATAATATTATCGTTGCCGTTCTGATTGTTGATTTCGAGGATTCTTCCAGACTTATCTCTTTTAATGATGAGTTTATATTCACCAAGAGTAGCTTTTTCGATGGTTCCGCGTTGATCGACAATATTCAGCGTGTTCCATCTGGCTTGCCGGTATTGTTGGATGGGGAGGAGCTGATCTAGTAGGGGAGTAATGTCAGAGTAATGAGAGTCTTGGGGGAAGTGAATTGATAGATCTTTGGCTAGCTCGGTGATTTGTTGGCGGTATTCGAGAGGTTTGTTGGTTAGAGCTCCAGTATTGATTACTTCACTGTAAACACCGTAACTGGTGATAGGTGAGTCGGCAAAAAAGATACGATCAATCCAGACTCTCCCGTCGTTGTCATGAGCCATAACCCAGCGGAGGGGCCGATTTTGCCAGGTAGTTTCGTAGGTATCGAGAGTAATTTCTCCCAAGAGAGTGTGATCGGATTTTTGGGTGGTCAGAGGTGATCGCTTGAAGTCCGGGATAAAGCCTTCGGGATAAGTGAAATTGGCAAAATCTTCGGCATTTACCGGCACTTTATCATATCTACCTGGCATGAATTTTTGGAAGTTGGCTAATAAGCCCTGATCGGGATATAGAGAGATTTCTTGAGACCAACTTTTAAGATCAGTGGGGGATAGATGGGCGAGATTGAAGTATTCATTGATAAAGTCGACATCGGAATTAACATATTCGCCACTTTGGCTTTTTTGATTTAGGTAATCAAGAATAATTTGGACTGGCTTACTTTCCTGAGTGTAATGGTGATTGCCCTTGAAAATGGTGCCCATGATTATTCCATTGGTGGCTCTCCATCCTCCACTACTATTACTTTTCCAGTAGATTCGAGGGATTAACTGGTCACCTTTGCGAACGAAGGCAAGAGCTAGGTCTCTAGAATCATTCGATTTTGACTTAATTAGTTTCGAGAACATAAACAGTGTTTCTTCACCAATTTGGAGAACTTCGGTGGGTTGGTATTCGGGATGATTGAGAAGCTCTCTAGTCAACTCGGATTGATTGGAATCGGTTTTGGCACGATTAATTAATGAGATTTCTTCATTAGTAAGATTTCTGACAGGAATGGTTATTAGTGCTTGTTCAACTTGTTCTTGAGCCAAGATGGTGGTTTGATCAGCTTGGAGTTGAACTTGGATGGCTTCTTGAGCGGAGAGGGTATGGGCACGTAGAAGATAACTAAGATCAGTGAGGAGTCTACTAATTTGATCTAACTTGCTAGGATTAGTTATTTGTTTGAGGGAATTTTGAGTGGAGGGAGAAGAGAGAGCTTTGATTAAGGAGCTGGGTGTGGTGGGAGCCTTCCCGTTATTAGTTTTGACGATAAATCCTATGTTTGTAAGTTCTTGGAGCGTTTTACTGACGGCAGATTTGACTTCGGGATTGCCACGGAGGAGATCGAGATTTTCGAGAGGATTCAGGAGAGTATTGATGAGGGAATTAATAGTTAGGCGTTTGGCTTTGGCTTGTTTGGCTTGGAGACGGAGTTGTTGAGAGAGTAAGTTTTTTTCTCGGTTAAGAGAAGATGTGATTTGAGAGGGTACTGAAGACGAGGTAGGGGTTATGGTGGTAGGGGTGGGAGTAAGGTTTACGACTTGACTAATGGGGGTAAGAAGATTATTACCTAAATCGCGACCAATTCGAGTGGTTTGATCGGAAAGCTTGGGGAGAGAATTGGTGATTACGGTGGGATTGATTGGAGGTGTCTCAACTTGAGCTGGAGGAGTGATGGGTGTTTGTGGAGGGGTGGGGGAGTTGGGTGATTGACTGGTGGTATTATCCCATGGCATCTTGGTGACATTGTTCTGATTTAAATACCCTCGTACGGAGCCGGCAATACTTTTATCTCCGAAAATAAAAGTAAGAGTTTTTTGAGCTTCTTCAAGTGAGTCGGTAACCAATGAGTTCAAGTGATATTCGGAAATGTAGGCTCGGTATTCCTTAACTTCAATGGACAATTCTGGGTGGAGACGATAATCGAGGGCGTGAACGGTCTCATGGGCGAGTTTACCCAGTTCTGTTGGGTCGAGACTAGATGGATTTTTGACATATACTGCATTTGTTCCCCAAGCGTCGTCGTAAAAAGCGTTAGTTGCAGGAATGTCATTTTTGAATTGGTTGGGAATTTCCTCGAAAGATTTGATTGGGATGTTATGTTGGGCTGCTACACTGCGGATAGCGTTAAGATATTTCTGAGGGTTAGTACGTCTTAATTCTGGTGCGAGTAATTTGGTGTCGGTCAAAATTTTTGTTTGATCTTCAAGTAATTTGTTAATCAATTGCTGAGTGTCTTTGATGGGATAGCCCGTAAGAAATAGTGAAATTTGGCTTTCGTAGGGTAATTCGGTATTTATGGCGGGGGTGGTTGAGGTGGGGTAGGTGGTATAAGTAGAGTTGGTGATTAGTTTGACTCGATCGATGGGGAGGGGGAGATCGGCGATTTGGGCGACTGCCTCATCGGTGGTAAGCGTGCCGGATTGAAGATCTGAGAGCGTGCGATTGAGTGCATGCCAGGAAGAGGTGGGGATTACGAATGAGGTGAGGTAGGTACCCAGGTTAAACTTGCCGGTTGCGAGGTCAACACCGCGGGGGAAGGTGAGAGTGGTGGGGTTGAATAATTGTTCCTGACGGGCGGCAAAGGCAAGGTTATTGGTAGTCCGAGAGAGGTTGGGTAGATTGGCGGTAAAGCTTTCTGAATTAAATGAGGGGAGGCGGAGGGAAGAGAGACGATCGGATAGATTGCGGAATAATTGGGAAAGACGAGAACCAATGGAAGCGGGAGTTGTTGGAGTCAAAGCACGGGGAGCAGCAGCGGCGGGGGGAGTCGTAGTTGCCAAGTATTGGGAGGTGGCGGCGCGGTACTGGGCGAGACTGGAAGGGTGAGTGGAGTTGCTTTGGGCAAAAGCCATAAGTTGGTCAGCAGGGCCAAAACTGGCCGCGGGAGTAAGACGCTTGGTGGGACGAGCGAGTTCGGCGAGGAAATCACGCAAGGGAGGGAGGGGTTGGTCAATATGGAGAGCTTGACGGAGAAGCTTTTGATTAGAGTCGGAGAGGTTTAGGGTTCGAGTGATTTGGTCGGCGTAGGAGAGGATTTGCCGATTACTAGCATCTGCCCGACGATAGATTTCAGCGTACAGCCTGTCTCCCTCAAGCGGTTCTCGAGAGATACTACTGTTCATGAGCCCATTAAATTGACTAGCTTTGGAGTTGAGTTGGGTATGGAGGACATTGAGTTTTTTGGTATTTTGGGGAGAGAGCCTCAGGGATTTACCGATATTATCGAGGGAGTCGAGGGCTTGCTCGGGAGCCCGAGCTAAATTACGAGTCAGGTCGTCGAGACGCATGTTACTTAAGTGTTGATAGTGATTCTTTTGGAAATATGCTTCCATAACATTGTCGGCGGAGAGGCCGGGGGTACTTGAGCGTAAGTAAAGATCAAACTCGGTGGCTGCAACTCGATCAGCTTCACTAAGACGGGTGAGATTGTTGGGGTCAGCAACTAGACGGTTGCGGCGGATTAATTGTTCCATTTGTTCGGAAGTAGGGGCGGAATCTATTCCGTCGACAAAATCTGACCAGCGGATATTAGTGTGATTTCCGGTGACTTTGAGATCAACGGCGCGTTCTCGGCCGAGATAACCAATGAGGAGATCTTGGGGATTTGTTGCCGGATCGTTACCAGCAAGAATTTTTTGAATGCTATCATTCCAGGCTTTGCCATCGTCTAATTTGATCCGGCCGGCGTAGTCGATTTTCCCATCTTTGACGGAGTATTGTAGATATTCTTCGATCATTTCGCCGTTGGGTTTTTGGGCGTACTGAGCGACAATGATGGTTTTGTAGGGGACACCTTCTTCTTCGGCAGCTTTGACAATGGCTTGCAAATCGGCAGCCATGTCGGCGTTACTGCTGGGGAAACCAATGGCGGAAGCTTGGTGGGCATAGTTGAGTTTGCGATTGGTGGCAATACTTTTGGCGAGAAAATCACGATCAGCATTATTGACGAATTTGGTCGGAGCGGGGAGAGTGGCGATAGAAGTTACATTGACTCCCAGAAGGTGAGCGGCAGTATCGGGAGTAGCGTCAAAGCCGCGAAGAGTGTGACCCGCGTTTTGCATCTCACGGTAGAGATCCACAACCTGCATTTGAGATTGATGGGGAGAGATCTCGATCTGACCTAAGCGGGGGAGACGAGAAAGATTGACTGAATCGGCACCTTCTATTAGGTAGGGACGATAAGCTTCGAGCATGTCGGATCCGTGACCATAAAAGGTGATCAGTTGGGAGGTAGAACTCAAGCGTTCGCCGGTAGTACTTCTGGCTTTGCGAAGGACTAAGTCATTACCTTCTTGGGCAAAGTCAGTGCCAACCCGACGATTGAGCTGGACCCAGTCGTCTTGGAGATTGGTTTTGCGGAAAGAGAGGTCGGTGAGTAAGTTATTTTCCCTCCGGGCCAGATTGGTATTACTACTAGCTTTGGAGAGGATGCCATCAAGTTCACCGATGGCGACTCCACTTGTTTTGGGATCCTGCAGTTTGGCAGCAAGGCTCGAGAGTTCCTCGCCTAGCTGGGTGTTGGTGCTGTTGGTTTTGCGCAGGGATTGATCAATGATTTCGGCGAGGGAGTTGGCGTGGATGAGTGAATCCTGAGGGACAACTTGGTTGGGGCCAACGGTGCGGAAGAGAGTGGATTCGTTGAAACCCTCTTTGAGTTCGGTAAGGCGAGCGTCAATGAGTTTTTTGTGAGTTCCTCCTTCGCCAATTTCAGTAAAAATTGAGACGGCATCACGGCCGGATTTGAGACCACCCAAGAGATTGGGATCGGTGACCTGACTTAGGGCTTTGCCACTCCCGCTGATGGCAAAATTACCCATGATATCATCACCGATTTCGTCGGGGATTACCAAGAAGGAACCATGTTTACCCTGGGTGATTTGCTGCATGATTTGGCCGTTTTGAGTAGGGTTACCGCGGCCACGAAGACGATCAAACCAAGAGGCTGAGGGGTCGGTATTGCCCCCCAAACGAGTCCAAGTGGCGGAGGGACGGTCACTAACGAATACAAGGCGGGAGGAGTTGGGATTGGCGGCACTCTCGTTAAGTAATCGGAGAGTTTCTTCGGGGGAGAGAGCTTGTGCGCTTTCGAGATCGAAGTGAGGAGAGGTTAGATCAACCGAGAGAAAACCCCTTTGATTATCAAGATAGATCACGTGGGCATTTTGGCCGGAGTAGAATTTGCGGCCGCTATCGGAAAGTACCTGCGTATTCACAAAATCCTGAGCTTCGGTAGCGGATTTGAAGAGGGAGAGGCTGCGAGGTTCTTTGACCGACAGGATGCGGGTAACGGCATCAGTTTTGCCGGCGAGAGAGGTGCCATCAAGTTTTTTGAGCTGAGAGATGACATCGCTACTTAGGAGGGTATCGACTTGTTCGGGGTAGAGATGGTAGCCGACTGCGCCTTCGAAATCGTCGAGTAGTTTGTTAAATGACTCGATTTGTTGGAGCCTAATGGGGTCGGTGATGTTGGTGGAGCTTAAACGGTACATATCTCCACTACTGCGAGAGCGAGCGGTAGAATCCCAGGTGAGTTCAACGCGAGAGAGATTGTCTTGGGAACTGAGACGGACTCTTTTAACTTCTTTTTGATCAAAGGCGTCGGAGAGAGAAGAGGTGGAAGTGGGAGTAGTTTTGGCGGGAGGAACGGCACTGGCAAGTTTGGCAGTAGGAGTGAGGGAAGCGTTGGTATTGTGCAGGATAGTGGAAGAAAGGTTGGCGGCTTGTTGGGTGGAGAGCCCAGATTCTTGGAGGCGAGCCAAGAGATTACTTTCGGTAACGACTTCTTGAGGTTTGAGGAAGGTGCTGGGCTCAAGGGGATTGAGACTGCGGGTAATGGGCATGATCAGGGGTGAGTTGGAGGTTTCGAGGGCGAGCGTTAATTGGCGAGTTAAACTCTCGGAGAGATTGTTATTTCCGGCGAGAGTTTCGATGGCACTACGGGAAAAAGGACCATTAGAGATGAAGCTACTAGAGAGATCGGTAAAGGTTTTGACAAAGGGAGTAATAGTATCGTCAGTTAAAGTGATACCGGATTTTTCGGCGAAATCGAGGATATGGAGAATGGATTTGAGATCGTCAGGGGGGAGAGTGTGAGTTGCACTTAGATCAAGGATAAGATTGGCTTGAGCGGTGTCGGAAAGGGCGACACCAGCCTGGAGATCTTTGAGCACGGGAGTTTGGAGACTGTCGCTACTTTTTAAAGGATTGATCAGACTAGTGGGGCTGTTTTGGATAACTTTTTGGCTAAGGGTAGCGGCAAATTCTTCCGGGGTACCTTTGAAACCAGCGGTAAGAGCAGAGTTAAACAAATCGGGAGTATTTTTGGCGAGAATGTTGTCGGCAGTAAGACCGGCATCTTTGACCATTTGAGTGATAATGGTGTCATTATTTTTGATTCCAATAGTACTAGCTAGGGTTCCTACTCCTTGAGCAACCCATTTGGCGGCGTAGGTGTTACTGATACCGGAGAGTCCGAGTCCAGTACCAATCTGAGCGACACCGGTGACCAGTTTGCTGGTTAAGAAACGAGAGCCGGCGGTAAGACCCGTGTCAGCAAATACTTGGGTTAGCCCACGCCCGATCGATTTTTCGATAGCGCCACCCCAGACTTTGGGTTTGAGCAAGCCTTTACTTATACCAAGTAAAATTTTTTCACCAACAGTATCGGTGACAGTTTTGCCGGCGACTTTGATGGCACTGCTTCTAGCTAAGGCGGAGCCTTTGGTTAAGAGTGATTCAGTCCCTAGAGTGAGAAAATCTCCCACGGTGAAGCTGATTTCGATGCCGAAGTTACTAGTAGCTAAAAGTTTTTCGCCAAAAGAAGCATCGTCATTGGCCCAGGTCGAGGCGTAGCCGTAGAAAGCATTGTCAACGGGAGAACCCTCGGGGATATCGGCGCCAGAGCGGAAACCCATGGGGACGTAGCGTTCGGTCCAGGCTCCGGTGAAAAGGGATAAATTGGCGAGAGATTTGTAGAGCAAGCTACCTCCAACGTTGGAAGTATTGTTACTATTAATGTCGTCCAGAGTGTTGGTACCATAGAGTACTTTGGCGTCACCACTAATTGTTTCGAGGGTGTTGAGGATAAAATCTTCGGGAAGAGCGAACTTGAGTTCGGGGATAGCTAGGGCATTGTTGACTAGACCATGTGCAACATCAGCCTGAATACTAGAAGCTTGATAATAGCGAGAATCTAGAGCTGCAGTAATGGGAGCGACAATATGGTCAACCAGAAAGTTAACGATGGGAAGAGCATTAATAACACTGTTGTCGCGAATCGCTCCCGCGACTAATCCCTCTTGATAGTCTCCGAGGAAAGCGAGACTGGTAGTTTCTTTACACTTCCCTTCGTAGCATGTTAGGCCGTTATTACAGGTATTGCCGGTATTACCACCACAAGATTCGTTGACCCAAGAAATTGGGGTACCACGGGGAGTTCCTGCAGTTCCCCACTGGGGGTTTTTGATCAAACAACTCATATTAGAGGGACAGCCGTTTTGACCAGTACTGGTGCCGCTCCCAGGAGCGGAAGTGTAGGTGTTGTCGGCACAGTAACCGCCGGATTCAGCACAGGCTTTGCCGGGGAGAGTATCGGCCATTTGGGGGTTGTCACAATAGCTTGGGTCGGGTGCAGCTTGGATACTACCAACCCCGCTATCCCAACAGATCCAACAGCTGCCGTTTTGTTTGTAGGTGGAGTAGGACTTATTGCACCCAGTGGCGGCAAGAGAAGGGGTAGTGGAAATGTAAGTAGCGAGATTACTCACATCTGAGTTAACGGTGGCTAGATTAAGCGCGAGGGTTTCGGGAGTCTTAGAGATAGAGTTGATAGTGAGGAGGGATTGGCCAGTGTCACTGATTTGGCATTTACCATTCTCGCAAGCTAAATAGTCGTTGTCACAGCTACCGGCGCCGATGTGATACCAGGTAGGGCGATAACAGTCTTGGTTGAGACCACCACTAGATGGATCGGTATTACTGGGGGGGAGGGAAGTGATGGCTTGAGAATAGGCTTGGTTGAGAGAACTCCCGGTTAATTTTTGGCAGGAGTAGGTTTGGGTTTGGTCGGAGTAGGCACAGATTCCACCACTATTACAGGAAGAAGTACAAAGGGCAGAGGTGGTTTGGGCGAGTTGGGAAACTGATTTGGGATCCACGTAGGCATTGTTTTGAATAATTTTATTGATGGTTTCACTATCGGCACCTGAGTTGATTCTGTCTTGAATGAGGGCAGTGGTGGTAAAGGAACGATTGGTGTTAACATCGACTTCACAACGGCCATATTCGAATCCTGCACCGGTAAAGTTGGTGTCGCCGCCCTGGCAAAAGGTACCGGTGGCACAGGCAGAAGTGGCATTTGTGTCTTTAAACAAGGTATCTTGATTTTCGGCATCGAGACAACAGACTTCGCCGAAACCGCCACAGGGTTCGGGAGCACTAAAGACAGAGAGTTTGCGAGTGCCGAGACTAGCAGGGGCCTGAGTTTTGGGGTCGAGAGTAATACCTGAGACGTCACCGAGTCCCACTTTGACCACGTGTCCATTTTCATCGATGGCACAATTGGTATCCCAGTCTTGAAATTTGTGGCGGCAAGTGTTGAGCTGATTGTAAAGAAGTTCATCCATGTGGAGGATGTTGTTGGCTTGATCAGCGATCTCTGGATCGGTCAAGGTAAGGCTGGAGACGGCATAGTCACTTAGTCCTTGACTGGTATCACAGTCGTTGATGGGGGTATCGTTATCCTTGCGGTAAGCTGTAGTATTTTCGCGGAGACAATCTTGTTTGATGGCTGATTTTTCGAGTGTGGTGCTGTTACCTATGGCAACGTTAAAGTAGGTTTGATCTTCTTTGGCGGCATTGGCGTCTTGGAGGAGTTTACCGGAGGGATCATAGACTTGGAGTTGATCTTGGGCGAAGGTGAGGAGGGTGGAGTCAGAACAGCTGGCTTTCTTTTCGGCTTTGCACAGAGCTTGGATTTCTTTTTTGGCTTGGGGATCATCGGGATTGAGGTAGAAAGTGTAGACAGAATTAATTTCTTCCTGGATTTTGGCAGTTTCGGCGATCGATTTTTGGGCTTGAGAGTAAGCGGTTGGGTCAACGGTTTGGAGGGTACTGAGAGCAAAGGTAGAAAGTTCGGCGTCGGTACAAGTGTGACCGAGTTTGGTTTGACAGTCTTTGGCGAGGGTGGCGGTAGTGGCTTGATCGGCTTGACCAGTCGCGATATCAAAAAGTTTGATAACTTCTTGTTGGTGAGTAACTTGGGCGGCATAGGTAGGGTCTGCTTGAGAAAGCCAACCGGTAGCGAAAGTGGTGAGACCAGACCCAGTACAATTAGTTTGACCGTATGATTTACAGAGATCGGTCATGAGGGCAAGGTTGGTGGCAGAAGAGCCGCTGTCGGTACCCATGAGGAAGTCACCGACATTATTTACAGAGACAGGGATAGCGACCATACTGCCGTTTTTGCAGACCTGAGTGCCATCTGCCCCAGAGACAGCACGGCCGGCAGGGAGTTGGTAGCCGCCGCCCATCACACAAGTGGCTTTACTTGGGTCGCCGGTTGTCATGTAGCCAGCTTTGACGGTCGGGGTGGTACAGTCGGTAACTCCGGGAGTGTCAGCCCGATTGGCGTCGTTACAAGGTACGAATTCACCGTCTTTGCAGATCTTGACGGCAGTGCCATCGATGTTGGCGCCACCCAAAGCTGATTCGCCATGGGGGACGGTCACATAGACCATGGCTCCAGAGCTATTGGTATAGCTGGTACTACAGGCGTCCGTGCCACCGCTAATTAGCGCGGGAGCGGCGGATGTTTCATCTGTTTTGATATCTTCTGTAATACTAGTTTCAGTTTTGACATAGTCGGGGAGAGTGTAGTTGGCAGGATCAACCCATTTGCCGTCGTGACATTTTTTCCCGTCGGCGCGGACAGTGCCATCACCGACGGTGACATAGGTACTACCTTCTTTGACACTGCAGTTTTGGCGGCGTTTACCACCTTCCTCGTTCTCGGCGGTACCTGGCGGGGGAGCCACAACATTGGCTCCCTCTTCATGGAGTTTTTGGCAGGTACCACTATCGACCCAGGTTCCGTTGTGACATTGCCAGCAGAGGTAGTCGCCGTTTTTGTCGACTCCGCCAGAGTAGGCGTATTGACCATCTTTGACTTTGACATCTTTGCTGCCGCCTTCGCAGGACGCTCCATTAGAGGTGGAAGTGGAGGTGGAGGTGGAGGTAGTGGAAGAGGGGGGTTTGGTTGGTTTTCGCGGAGGTTTATCATCGCTGGGTTTTTTTGGGGGAGTGGAGGTATTGGTTGTGGTGGAGCTATCTTTGACACAACCTTTGCCATCGTACCAAGTGTAGCCAGTCTTACAGGATTCGTCATCAATGATTTTGTTGATAGAGAGCGGTTGGAAAAAGGTCATTTCGGAGAGGCGAGAGGGAAGGGTGGTAATGAGGCGATTGAGAGAGCGATTTTGGAGAGCAAGGGTGATGGTGGCGGCGCCCAGAACGGCCATAATTAAGAGGATTTTCTCGAGTCTGTGCCACACAGAAAAATTGGCTTTTTTTGCCGACATAGATTAACTGTAACCTCTGGATGACTTGAGGGCAAGGACCTATAAGGAGGAGTTTTTCCAGGCGAAGAATGACTGATTATTTCTTTTTTGCAAAACCTTCTATGGCCCTCAAGACTTCGACCGGGACAGCGAAGACCACGGTGTTACTGGCATCGGAGCTAATATCGTTGATGCTGTTAAGAGTACGGAGGTGGAGGGCACCAGGGGAGGTGGCTAAGGTTTTGGCGGCTTTGGCCAAGTTTTGACTGGCCATCAGTTCACCTTCAGAGTTAATAATGGTGGCACGCTTCTCCCGCTCAGCTTCGGCTTGTTTGGCCATGGTACGAACCATGCTTTCGGGGAGTTCGATATCTTTGAGTTCGACGGTTTGGACGTCGATACCCCAGGCTGTGGCGTGTTCTTCGACGATCCCCAAGATTTGTTTGGCAATTTTCTCGCGCTGGCTAAGAAGTTCATCGAGGGTGGCTTCACTAGCCACTCGACGCATGGTGGTTTGGGCGAGCTGAAGCATAGCGTAGTAGACGTCTTCCACAACGTTGATGGTTTTTCCAGCGTCGGTGACTTTGTAGTAAATGACCGCGTTCATTTTGCAGGTGACGTTGTCGCGGGTAATGGTATCTTGTTTGGGGACGTCGACGGCTTTGGTGCGGATATCGACCTTGCGGAAACTTTGAAAGATGGGGATAATCAGGCGCCA